>Ga0222715_10000697_pt1 | contig 33576 bp, 19 predicted proteins | sample C33_9DmetaG_FD_165056 | JGI IMG/M metagenome (GOLD analysis project Ga0222715, IMG submission 165056) | Estuarine water microbial communities from San Francisco Bay, California, United States - C33_9D | ecosystem: Environmental > Aquatic > Marine > Unclassified | place: USA: California...
AGCCCTCGCCCAAGCCCGAGGCCAAGCCCTCGCCCAAGCCCGAGGCCAAGCCCTCGCCCAAGCCCGAGGCCAAGCCCGAGGCCAAGCCCTCGCCCAAGCCCGAGGCCAAGCCCTCGCCCAAGCCCGAGGCCAAGCCCGAGCCCCCGCGCGCGTCCCCGCTGCCCACGACCACGCCGTCGAAGCCCCCGCGCGCGTCCCTACACGCGCCGCAGCAGAGGCCGCAGCACCTGCTGGCCAGGATGGCCGCCGCCCGCTTCGACGCGCCCTCCACCCCTCGCCCGCACGGCCCGTCCTTCCGCAGACACGTGCCCGTCGCCCGCCCGCGTGAGCTCGCTGTGTCTGTATAACACACGATTTCACGCATCTGTAAACAACACAGCGCTGATAACAAGACCCTGCGTTATGCGAGGGTGACATGCTGGTGTAGACAACACAATGCATTCGTTGTTTGTCTGTTTAATTTTAATAAATTATGAAATGGCTATTCGCCTGGGTCGTTATGCGTGTCCTGGCAAGACGTGGTATGTCAGTCGCTGCCGTTCTCGTCCTCGCTGCCGTTCTCGTCCTCGCTGCCGTTCTCGTCCTCGCTGCCGTTCTCGTCCTCGCTGCCGTTCTCGTCCTCGCTGCCGTTCTCGTCCTCGCTGCCCTTCTCGTCCTCGCTGCCGTTCTCGTCCTCGCTGTCGATCTCGTCCTCGATGTCATCGCTGGCCTCGAACCAGCGCAGCGTGTGCATATCAATGTCTTCAGCATGACCGTGGAAGCTAAGATATCTCTCCTGGTGATTGATAGCAGACTGAAACATTTTTTCGTTCATACCGAGATAATTCAGCATGCATTCGATGTAATGTAACGCAAAGCTATATTCGGCAAAATCAAATACCATGCAGTACTCTATTACAGCACGAGCCTGTTTCACACCAAGGTAGTTATGTTGGTCACGTGCCGCAGCTTTTCTGTCCTCGGCAGGTGCATCTTCTTTTACCGGCAGTGGCAAGCGCTTTGTTTCAACGTGTAACACATCGCAGGCCTCGACAGATGGTCTGTTGCTGGGACCAACGTAGTGTTCAGGCACATCGGCACCCGGCGGCACGTATTCCAACTGTGATCCAAATCCCTGTGGAAAATTTGTCTCGTGGTATTGTCGGTCGCAGCCTTCGTTGTGTTCGAGAGATGATGATTCATCATGCTGGTATATTTCCAGTAGATCCAACAAGTGGGCATGGCGGGGGTCCATCCTCAAACTACCGAAGTTTTGGAGCGTCTGTAGCGTCTGTTGTTCGAGGATGTGCTTGTACCTGGCCATCATCATGCCCCTATTTGCCTTCCTGGCGCTCTGAAGTAATGCAGTAATGACCAGTCTTGTTTCCACTCCCCCGTTCTTCTCCTCAGCCTCGTCTGGCGCGGGTCGCTTCCGCACAGCACCACTCATTTCGCAGGTACCTGCATGTGTACAGTGTATCTTATATATTGCGTATGATACAACACACCCCTAAATAAATTACCAAAGTCGCTGCTCACGCGCGCCGGGGGCTAACAGTAATGCGCAATGGACCAGCCTCTGCCCATTCCGACTGCACGGCATGCGAATTTGAGACAGAGCTAGCCCCGCTCCCCAAGCGGAGCCCTAAGAAGAAGAATCACACTCCCCCGCTGCTCATCGTCAAGCAACGGCTCGACGAAGGCCTGCAGCCCATGGAACTCGCGAAAGACGACCGGTACTTCAACATCGTCATGAAGAACATCGCGTTTTTGGAGAAGTATGCGCTGCATCGTGAGCAGCAGACGCCCGAGCACAGGAATGGAATGGCTTAATCGCAGCACAGAACAAACGCAGGAAGCTCTGGATCTTCAACGTGAAACCCAGCTAGTTTTGGCCTCCGTAAAGAACATAAAGGTCTGAAGATCTCATCTTTATTTTCTACTTGCAATAAATATTGAACAAACATCAGAATTACTGTCCGTCTAATTTAAAATATCATCAAAGCCGCCACTATGTCGTGCCTGCGAGAGATAACACAGCGATGGCGACGACTTTGCTTAACAAGACGGAAAACGCGAAATGGCCAGCCCCGGAAATGGCCAGCACCGACTTGCCTCTGCGCATGCAAACGAGATCGAGTCTTCGATCGAAGAGGCTGCAGCCGCCTGCTGGCGCGAGCGGACGCGCTGGACGCGCGGCTCATTTGCCCGAGCGGAGCACACGCGTACCGCCGTCCTGTGCCGCCTCGGCTAGTGCTGGCAAGTGCGCCTCGATTGCAAGCTCCGAGAAGACGTTGCTGTACTCAACAGCAAGGGGGTGGTTGCCGTTCAACATCAGCTGGTTCATGCCCATGTAAGTGAGCACCGGGTCGACCTCGTCGCTGGCATAGAGGGCATCATTGTGCACGAGCGCCAGGCTCTGGCGCATGACTGCTTCGGTTTTCACGCGCACATCGTGCAGCTTTGCGCCGGGTACAATCAACTGCAACTCTGACGCCGTATTGACAGTCCACACTACCAAGCGCGAAAGTGTCAGAGTCTCGTTTTTGATCATTTGCAGCAGCTCGGGGATGCGCTGCTTTAGGGCCTCGTCGAAATCCGTGAGCATGTTCGGATTCCGTGGATTTGAATGTTCTTCGCGGAAACGGTCGTTTTATGGGGATTTTTTTTTAATGCACGAACATGCCAAAATAGATTTTTTAATGCACGAACTTGCCAAAATAGATTTTTTTTGATTTTACTTTAAAATCAAAAATTTTCTATTTATACCCCCCCTAGGGGGTTTTTAAGTGAAACAAAAGATTCACGCCATGAAGCATTCTCGCACTCTGCACAAAGAGGGCTTGACGGTGTTCGTCTTCTACGGTCGTGCACCCAGCTGGTGCCGCGATGGTTCCAAGATTGCATGGGTGGCGGACGAGGAAGTCGACGCGCATGGTTCGACGCGCTACGCCGCGGACGGGCTCTACGCTGTCACCGAATGGGATGAAACAGACGATCCGCGCGTCCTGATGGAGGACGCCGTGTTGTTTGCCCGTGTCCATTACTCTCAAATGGAGGGTGTGCAGGTCTTCAAGGAGCACACAGATCCCGCGGAGCTTTTTGAAAAAACAAGTAACGGCGCCGCCAAGTTCGCACTGGAATTGCGATGGGACGATGTCATGGATCCTGCCTTCTGGCTCGAAATTGACGGTTATGCGCTGGAGGCGATGGCTAAATTGCGCGAGTGGTGGTAGTGGGGCACCGCGCAGCTGGTAGTGGGCACCGCGCAGACGCGGTGTTGCATGCATGCACACACGTTTTGGGTTTTTTTTCTGTGCGAACATGCCAAAATATATTTTTTACTTTCATTAAGATTGAAACGTTCGTGTATTTTCCCGCTAAAACAAGCACAAACTGTAGTGAATTGCATTTGTGTGTATATGAAAGGGGCACACGCCCATTCATTCACACGGAGGCCATGCCCATTCCCGCGCACGTGGTGGCGCGCGGCATGCAGGAGCTGAACGCGAGTTGCGCGCACATGCTCACGCAATGTTTCAGGCTGCATGCGGCAGGCCGTATGCCCGAGGCCTCCGTAGACACCGTGCTGCGGTCTGTGGCGTGGCAGAGCCCGGCACTCGCGGAGTACTACGCGTGGCTGGACGCGCGCGCCGCTGCGCCGGCGCTTCTGTCGGAAGAGGACCTCAGGTTACTGATGCTTCAATAAAGAAACGAGCATAAACAACCCACCAGACAATCGTAGCGTCTAGGCCGCGATGCTCGCCGCGATGTCCGCCGCGCACCACATCCCCGGGGCGCACGGCACGCAGTGCGTGGGCGTGCTGCCGAGCCAGGTGTCCTTGAAGATGTAGTCGCCCGGCCGCAGCTGCGCCGAGAGCGCGAGCTGCTGCACGGCTGCGTCTGAGGTCCAGTCCCCATCAGCCGGCGTCAGCACGTCGGCGGTCTCCACGGCGCGGCGCGTGTACCAGCTTGCGCGTATACTTATATCACCTGAAAATAGTTGTAAATCCACTTGGTGTCGGGCCAGCTCGCCGCATAGCCCATGCAATTCAACTGACGTGGGTTGATTTGCACAGTCTGCTAAACTGACACATTCAAATATGACAAGGTCAATATTATGTCTTCGGATAATGATTTGAAGATTGAAATATTGTACTGTTGTGATTTCCACACGACTCCAGCATTGAGGACCAACTCCTGCAAGCACGATAGACGGACACGCAAGGCTCTGTCCTGCATCGTCGGGCATGCAATATAACGCTTCATTTTGAGACTGTTCATTCATAAAACCCCCCACCCCTACCACCACGCGTACCCCCCCCTCCGCCACGTCGAGCTCGCCCGCCCGGCAGGAGCAGTCGCCGAGTGCTTCGGCGCCCACGCGGGAGGCGTTGCGGGGCGCGGGGCACGGCGTGCACGCCTGTGCGCCTACGTCGGGCTTGTACGTGCCCGCGTCGCAGTCTTGGCATGGGGGGACCGCATTGTCGACCTTGGTCGTGCCCGGGCCGCAGGAGCTGACGCAGGTGCCAGAGGAGTCTGTCGGCCCTCCCTCGCTCGCGGGCTCGTAGCCACTGTTACAGCTGCATGCTGTTATGGCCGTGGACGCGCTTGCAGCGGTCGAGGCGTGGTCGGTGCATGCCGTGCACTCGGAAGAGCCATAGGACGTCTTGTAAGATCCCGCCTCACAGACAGTGCAGCTCGCCGACGGCCCCGTGTACCCGGCGTTGCACCTGCACGACTCTGACAAGTGTGGCGAATCGGCAGGCAGCTGGCTGTTGGCCGGGCACTGGATGCAGGGATCGTCGCTCACGACGTGCTTGACCGTCCCGGATGGACATGCGGTGCACTGGTCTGTGTTAGTCGTCTGTGGTGTATACCCGGCATTGCACACACAGCCAGACACGCTGGTAGTGGCTACTTGCAGCGATGTTGCGTCATCTGGACATGGAGTCTCTGCGGCATCTGCACCTTCCGCGTAGAAGCCTATGTCAGCAGCTTCGCACGAAGATTGTGCATCTGGCCGGTAGTACCCCGGCTGGCACGTACACTGCTGCAGGGATGTCAGTGCGCCTTTGTCGGTGTAGGTCGATGGTGACGGGCACTGGGTGCATTCCAGTTTCGTTACGTCGTCGTTGTAATGGTTCACACGACAGGGCTCTATTCCGTTGCCTTCTTGATTGGCCTGCCACCCGACTGGGACCTGGCAGATGCCTACACACGAGGTGGCTGATACGCCTTGTTCAATGCCAGTTGCGCGGATGCATTCCCCGTTGTTCAGTATGTGACATTCGTAGCATTCGCTGGAATCTGCGTCGCTGTTGAATTTGCCGGCTTCGCAGGCGGTACACGAAGCACCACTGTCCCAGTATCCGGCGTCGCATTTACATTCTGCGTGAGATGTGGCTCCTGTAACACCTTCGTCCATGTGTGAGTTTTCAGAACATGCTGTGCACGCCTCTGGCCCGGTGCTGTCAGAGTATTTTCCATTAGGGCATAATTGGCAAGTTCCTATCCCGCCTTGTTCAATAGATTCCCGACCCAGGTTGCAGTCTCTGGTGCATCCGTGAGCGTGATTACCATCGTATCCCGACAAGCACGTGCAGTCCGACCACGAGATGCTCCCGGCAGGCGAGGAGCTGTGCGGGGTGCATTCCGTGCACTCCTCGCTCCCGGTGGCTGTCTTGAACGTGCCCTCCACACAGGCGGTGCAGGCTCCGTTGGTGGGGGGGTACGTCACAGGCTCCGTGTACCCGGCGTTGCACGCGCAATCCGTACTTGACGTGCTGCCTGTGCTGGGAGTATTGCTGTGGTCCGGACAAAGTTGACATGGTTGTCCTCCAATATCGGGTTTGTACTTGCCAGCCTTGCACTGCGAGCACTCCTGTGGCTGTGGTAATAAACCTGGAGCACCTTCATACCCAGCGTTGCACACACACGAAGCAATGGACGTACTTGCAGATAATTCCGTGTAGGAGTTCGGCGGACAATCCACGCAATTACTGGCCCCCTGAGTAAATTTGTATGTACCAGCGTCACATTCTGTACACGCCCCATTCGAACCAACGTATCCTGCATTGCATGTGCACGATGAGATGCTCGTGGCACCTGTCAGTGCGCCTGTGCTACTGCCCGTAGGACACGTGTCACATGGAAATGATCCTATGGTGGTTTTGTATGTGTTCGAAGGACACAGAGTACAACTCAGTTTACCCTCCGGAATTTCGGCACCCACATCACAAACGTGATTTGGACACGTCGACAAAACTTCACCAGGAGGGCCAGTGGTGTGGTCCCCACATGATGAACAGGGCCCATCACCAACTATGTCCTTAAATGTACCTGAACCGCATTGCACACAGACGCCATTATTATACTCATACCCTTGGTCGCACAGGCATTGTGTGGCGCCTGTGACCACCGTGTTCTTACCTGACGGGCAGTCTTTACACGCCTGCACATCGTCTGGCATGTATTTTCCGGCTTCGCATGCCTGGCATCCCGTCATGTCGTTGCTGCCACCATCAATTTGACGTGTGAATCCCTGATTGCATATACAGTCATTGATACTGAAGGATGCAGCATCTGCATCCCAGAACCGGCCGTTATGACTATTGGCAGGACATGGCACACACCCTCCTGCAAAGACGTAATTGTTGGGGGCACATGTCCGGCATACAAAATCCGGCTCACAATTCGGTAGACGGCCGGTCTCGCCGTCACACGCACAGCATTTTTGCGTGGCGAAAGTATACCCCCCCGAAGAATCAATTGATCCCCAATCGCTTGCTTCTGCACACCAATGTGGATTGCCATTGTAATCTGCGCAAGAATTTCCAGCACTGTCTGTCCATCCCCAGTCACTACATGATTCCGTGTTTGAGGAGTATCCCTCCCTGCATGTGCAGTTTTGTCCTGTCTCGGAATATGCTCCAATGCCGCATTGCACACACGCCATGGAGCCCGTGGCGAATTCAGCCTCTTGATTGTCCCCGCAGCTCGTGCAGTCTGTATTGCCTGACCAGGATTTGAATTTACCGGCAGGACACGCCTTACACGTACATTTGAAGCAATCTAGTGATTCTGATGGGGACCAGTCGCAATCAGCTGCATATCCAGGGTCGCATTGACATGACACAGAATCAATTCCACTTTGTGGACTGGGTGTGTTTGCGGCTGGGTCAGCGTTCCAAAGAATGCTAGGCGTCAACCTCCTAGAGTTTGCCGGACAGGCCTCGCAAGTGTTTTGATTAGGACAGGCCTGTACTGGCGTACCAGGAGCTAGATATGGCGTATCAGGAACTATAAACCCCGGCTCGTGAATTCGTTGTATCATCATCCCAGGTTTGTAAAGATCGAGGGTTGCACACGGTTTGCAGTCTTGAATGGCTGTCGACCCCGTCGTGGTACCTGTATCCGTGTTTTCGGGACATCTCAGGCAAGGATCATACCCGGACCCGGTTTCTGAATATGTACCTGCTGGGCATAGTGGTAAAAGTAGATTACAAACCGGGGATCCAGCTACACTCCATCTGCCCGTCGCACAAGCTTTGCACTCAGTCGCGCCCTGAAATGAATAAGTTCCGGCTGGGCATAAATCACAAGCTTCACTCGGCGATCTTGCTTTACTGTGAGTACTCGTGAACTTCCCTGCCGCACAAAATGCACAACGGCCATCAAATGGGAAATCTTGATGTGTCCAGTAAGAACCTGCATTGCATGATTCACATTTCCTCCATGTGGATTGATAATTGGGGCCGGGTGTATATAACGTGTAACATATATAATAACACCAATAAGCACCTTGAGTAAAAATATCATATCTCGTGACAACCGATGGTATATCTTTTCCTGCACATTGACCCCTCGTACTACACCATGACACTCGAGGCATACTAACACATGTTTCAATTCCATTGTTTAGTTCACACAAATCTGGGTTGTACAGTCCTGAGACCATTAGGTAGGGACATTGTAGAACCCCCCCGGTATTATGAAACTGTAATGTTTGTGAAAAAGTTCTTACATTGTCATCCCAAACCTGTCCATGTGCAAGCTGTATTATTATACAAAACATTGCCATTCTGAGTGAATGGACACACATTTTCATAAATCATATGCCGCGTTTATATCAAATCCAAAGTATTACAATAAGCACATCACTAGGTGACAATACTCTCTTGGACGTAACCGGGTGCACACGCACTGGTTGATAGATCTATTCCCCGCTTCTGTATGTTCCGGGAGTCTGTATATAGACACCCAGGGCTGCCACAGTCGCCAATGACGCTGCACGGGCCACCTGCGGGGCCAAGTGTGCCGGTGATGCAGGCACAGTCCTCAATATGAGAGCTGCCAACGTCTGACCAAGAAAACTCTGGACACGTCTCACATACCGCATCCCCCCACGTGTGCTTGTACTTTCCAGCCTCGCATTGGACACACACGTCGATGTTTGTAGACGCTGTCCAACCAGGCATGCACTGGCACTTATGATTCACCGGGTTCGCAGAGCCCTCCCTGCACGGCAGGCAGTAATTATTGCTGATCACTCTCTTGTATGTATCCGGTCGACACGGCGTGCACTCATACACCGAAAAAACCTGCGCGTCGGTCAAGGCACTCTGCATGTATGTTTGATTCTTGTCGTTGAGTATCAATGCCGTGTACCCCATATCACACTCACAAAATGTACCCCTTGATACCGAATTGGCAGGACATAGCTCACACTGGTACGATCCGAATCGATAGAAGGCCTCACCGCAGTTGCACTGACGCACCTTTGTTGCTGCCAGCAATTTGGTTGTGGAGTTCAGCGGACACGCCGTGCACTCGCTGTTACCAGCGTGCTCCTTGTACGTATGCAATGGACATGCAGTACACAGCAGTTGATATTGGACATCGTACGCCCCCTCGTAGCCTGGCATGCACATGCATCCGGCACTGCCGTTGCCTGATATTGCGTGGAGGGGGCATGGCACTTGTTGACCATATAAGTGTTTGAATGAGTATGCCAGTAAGCGTCTGGCTGTACTCGAGCTTGGATTTATCCCGTTGCTGCTTATGGAGATCGTGTTTGTATCGGTGGCCAATATGAATATTTCGTATAGTGCATACTCATCAGAGCCAACACAATAGTGGTTGGCCTCACACATCGTGCATGTCATGGTACCCACATTCCAATCCTCGTAAAATCCAGCAACACATCCACAGTGATGCTGTCCGTCGCGCCTGTCTTTGTACCCCCTTGCGGTACAGACGCAGTCCGCAAACGATGATGCCCCTGGAAGGGCTTGAATAGCTGCGACGGCTGCGAGGGTCAGAGGCGTGCTGTTTGTCACGTTTGTTTGGTTGGCCATGCCTATCACGTGATGTACGAGCCGCGTGGTGGCGCCTGCCGGGCACGCGACGCACGCGCCGGCGACCGCGGGGTTGTAGGTGCCGGCCGGACACGGCTCGAAGGTGCGCTCGCCGTCGACGACCGCCCGGAAGCGGAAGCCGGGGCTCGCCAGGCAGTGCTCGCCGTCGAAGCAGTGCTCGTGCAGGGTGGTGCCGCCGGGCGCGCACGCCGTGCAGTCGGAGTCGCCGAGGGTCTCCTTGTAGGAGCCGAGCGGGCACGCGGCGCACTTGCCGGTGTCGCTGCTGCGGGAGTAGCCCGGGATGCAGACGCACTGCCCGCGCGAGGTGGCCGCGCTGTCTTCAGTGTTGCTGTTGGGGTCGCCGAGCGCGCCGTCGGCGCACGAGGTGCACGCGGAGGCGCCCCAATGGTTGCTGTAGCTGCCCTGCGCGCACGCGGCGCACTCGTGCGCCGCCCCGGCGTACCCCGGCACGCAGAGGCAGGCGTAGGCGCCGCTCGCCGCGTTGGTGTCCGAGTGCGCGGGGCAGGCGGCGCACTCCCCCGGGCCGGCGGCGGCCTTGAAGGAGTCGATGGCACACTCCGCGCAGGCGGCCGCGCCGGCGTCGGGCTTGAAGGTGCCGGGGGCGCAGGCGGTGCACGAGCCCCCATCAGGCCCGGAGTAGCCCGCGTCGCAGAGGCAGTCTGTTTGTTCATCGCTCCCCGTGGGGGAGGCGCTGTTGGCGGGGCACGCCGAGCACGCCGCCGAGCCTGAAGAAGGCTTGTAATTGCCGGCCGAGCACTCCGAGCACTCCCCCCCGTCAGGCCCGGAGTAGCCCGCGTCGCAGAGGCAGTCTGTTTGCTCATCGCTCCCCGCGGGGGAGGCGCTGTTGGCGGGGCAGGACGCGCAGGATGATTGGGCTTGGGCCCATACAGAGTTTTCGTATGTCACGTAATCATCACTATTGTAACCATAGACCTCGTATTGGTCAAACCAAGAACCCATTTTCCCTTCGCATACACAACAATACTTAACCGAGTTTTCAGGAGATTCACTGAGTGTTGCATCATATCCACACCTTGTAGAGGGGTCTGTTTCGTAAAATTCACAAGTGTTTCCCGATCCATCACTCCACTGCTCTCCTGTGTCTGTCAAGCGATCCGTACAGACTCCACCCGCCACGTGGAATGTGCCCTCCGCGCAGGCCGTGCACGGCCCGCCGTCCGAGCCCAAGTGGCCTGGGTCGCAGCGGCAGTCCGTCAGTCCAGTGCTGCCGGCTGGCGAGGTGGAGCTGGTGGGGCATGTCGAGCACGCCGCCGAGCCCGAAGAAGGCTTGTAATTGCCGGCCGAGCACTGCAAGCACTCCCCCCCGTCAGGCCCGGAGTAGCCCGCGTCGCAGAGGCAGTCTGTTTGCTCGTTGCTCCCCGCGGGGGAGGTGGAGTCGGCAGGGCAGGCCGAGCACGCCGCCGAGCCTGAAGAATCCTTGTAAGTACCTGCCGCGCAGGGGGTGCACGTATTGCTCCATGCCCCGCCTCCACATTCACAGCATTTGTCTTGATCTTGTGGCGGTGCCCCTGCGCAACCCTCGTATGCAGTAATCATATTATGGCAATACGCAATGGTATCAACACACTCGCTTTGGTGATAGAATCCTGCCACACACACGCAGGCCTCCCCTGACGTGCTGCCTGCTGGCGAGGCGGAGTCGGCGGGGCAGGCCGAGCACGCCGCCGAGCCCGCGGTGTCCTTGTACATGCCCGCCGTGCACTCTGCGCACGAGCCCCCATCAGGCCCGGAGTAGCCCGCGTCGCAGAGGCAGTCTGTTTGCTCGTCGCTCCCCGCGGGGGCGTTGGCGTTCGCAGGGCAGGCAACGCACGTCGCAGGAGAATCCGCGCCGATGTCAATCGAGTAAGTCCCCGCGAGACAGTCCTGGCAGGCGTCCGAGCCGGTGTTGGCCTTGTACTTGCCTGCCGGGCAAAGCTGACAAGTCGTTCCATCCTCACCAGACGCCCCGGCGTTGCAGGTGCAATCTGTGATGAGGCCCGACTTGACTGGCGAGTTGGAGTGGCCAGGACAGATGTTGCACACAGGAGTGTCTGGTGCCGACCACGTGCCAGCCGGACAGTCGTCACACGCCTCCACGCCTTGACCTCCGGGCTCATGCGAATGCGTCCCCGCCGGACACTTCGAGCAGACGTATCTGTTGGTGACGTCATCGTAGAATCCGGGCTTGCATATATCACACGTCGTGTGGTTGAGCGACTGTTTGTAACCGAGGTCACAAAAGCACCTCTCGATTTTGTCATTTCCGGTCAATGACGCAGTCGTGGAGTCGGGGGGGCAGGCCAGACACACACTCGGAGTGGTGGCCGCGACGGTGACGGAATATGTGTCGATGCCGCACGAGGTGCAGGAAGCAGAGCCAGAACTCATCTTGTAACTCCCTGCCACGCACGCCGTGCAGGGCCCGCCGTCCGGGCCCGAGTAGCCCGCGTTGCAGATGCAGTCCGTGAGCGCGTCGCTGGAGTGTGAGTTGGCAGGACAGGCCGCGCACTCCGTCGAGCCTTCAGAACCCGAGTACGTGCCCGCCGCGCACGCCGCGCACGCGGGATACTCGCGGGCGCAGGCGCTCGTCGTCGGGCCCGCGTCCCGCAGCCGCACGAAGACGTTGAAGCCAGCATGCGTAGCCCCAATATTCATTTCAGTCACTACTGATGATGCATAACCTAAATCCTCTCTGTACAAAATTACTTTATCTGACTGATCCCATGACTTTGTTGCAAGCGCAGGGTCAAAAGCCAAATTTGAGCGAAAGTACCAGTTTGCGGTGTACGCTATCGAACTGAATGATGATTTGATGACGTCTCGTGGTGCGTTCTCGTAATTCTCTCCATTCACCGCCTCTGGCGTAGCTATCAGCCAGTGTCTGCCGTCGCCGGTGGCAAAGAGAAACTCGTCAAAGGCCCCGAACGGGACCGACCACGCGGTGCTGTCGTCGTCGGGGTCCCCGTATGCGTCAGTGCCTGCGAGGTCGTCCGTCGCAGGGTGCCAGGTGGTCGAGGTCGCTGGCAGGTGCCGCACCCGGCGCCAGCCCTTCTCTCCGGTCACCGCCTCCATGTTCGGCCCCGCGTCCCGCACGAAGACGTTGAGCCCGCCGTGCTGCTGGTAGTGACCCGAATATGGTTTTGATGATTCAGCATATAATACAATTTTATCTGACGAAGTCCAATCAGCTGTTGCTATCAAGGGGTCTTCAGAACATGATGAGCAATCTGTCTCTAACCGAAAGTACCAGTTTGCAGTATACGTTGTGGACGTGCGAGACGATTTGATGATGTCTCGTGGTGCGTTGTTGTAATTCTCGCCGATCACTGCCTCGCGCGTAGCCACCAACCAGTGCCTGCCGTCGCCTGTGGCAAAGAGAAACTGGTCAAAGGCCCCGAACGGGACCGACCACGCGATGCTGTCGTCGTCAGGGTCCCCGTACGTGTCGGTGCCCGCGAGGTTGTCCGTCGCAGGGTGTAATACAGTCGAGGTCGCTGGCAGGTGCCGCACCCGGCGCCAACCGCGGTCCCCGGTCACCGCCTCCATCGTGCACACTCCGGGGCTGGCGTCCAGCTTCCAGATGTAGTAACTGTTCCAAGTTTGTTGCCCATTACCAGCAGTTCTTTTATCATCAATGGAAATAGAAAGACTGTCTGGGTTGTTGTTTACACTCCACACCTTGCCTGTCTCATGCACATTTGCATACACTCCCACTTGCACCCAGTCCTTGTGCGGGGAGGCTATGTCAGGATTGTACACAGGGGCCCACTCGTTTTCGATGGCAACTGCCCCGTGCTCAGCCAGCCAGGCTATCATCTCCTGAGCCGTCAGCAGGCTGCCGCCCTTGGCAACGACGAATGCGTGCACCTCGTCCCAGTTGCGCGGGACGTCCTGGTACCCCACGATGACCTGGGTCCCGCCCGCCGCTTGCAGCGCAAGGCCGTACTCCCCCGCCGCGCAGGCCGCGCAGCCGGGCGCGAGGTTCGCGCCGATGCCCCGGTACGCGTCGACGACCTCCAGCGCCGCGAGGTCGCCCGAGAAGTAGGCATCGTTCGGCCAGTGGCTCTTTCCAATGTACGTGCCTGTCACGGTTCTGTCCGTTGCAGACATCAACGGACCCCCCCACACCTTTACGTCGCCAAGGCTGAGAACTTCATTGGTGGGCAGATAAACATAAACATATCTGCCCTGCAGTGGTCTCTCGCACTCCACATATTGATTTCCTGTTTGTGGAAGATGTGTGGTTGATTGAAAACACATCTTATGTTTTGTCATGTCTGTCATATCGTTAGAATCACCTACGTACACAGCAAATAAATTTGATCTTATGTAACAACAGCTGTCGTGGCGGCCTTCAAGTGTCAATGCTTGAACAAGGACTGTTTTTCCCAAGTCAACTCGCCAGGAGGGAGTCGTGTCTGCTGCGTTTGTATGTGTAAATGAATTCACATCACTGTCAAGAGCCTTACTTGCTGGATACGAACCTGAAAAATCAGAAGTCTGGGCCGCCGGACAGGCCGTGTCTTGCTGCGCCCCGCAGGCCCTGGCATAGTCGATGTCCGTGTTGACCTTACACGTATCAGCCGCAACCCGAACGCCGTTCACCCACAGTTCAACTGATTGTGTTTCGTGCTGGTACATTGCGTGGATTGTCAGCCATGTGTTCTGAGGCACGACCCCTCCTGTCAAAGCGCAAGCTGTCGTAGCTCCATTTTTTATTCGAAAGTCAACTGTATTCGTTGTGCTGTACCGTGACAATACAATGTTATCCATTTGCTGGCCACTTCCAAAAGCGATAATCCTTTCCCAGGCTCCAGGGTCCCCCGTAAATCTGACCACGGCCATGATGGTGAGCCCCCCGTTGCTCGCGATGTTGAATGTCATGGGCCCCCGGTCCAGGAACTGCGACAGCACGCGGTCGAACGAGAGGTAGCCCTGCACCGAGCTGCGGTCCACGGGGCCGCCCGCCGCCACGTGCGTGGGCGATTCCTGTTGCACGAAATAGCAAGACCCCAATATGATCTTTAAAGTTTTGATCTGCAGCCCATCTTCTCTGTGAGAAAGAGTTACAGTGTGTAGACCCCCTCCGACATTCCAAGTTGTAGACTGGCTTGACAAAGTAAAGGATGTTGATCCTCCTACACTCCACAGCCACGGGTCATCACTGTCAACAATTACAAAGCATGAATCAGCATTACCATCTGGTGCCATCTTCATCATTTGAAATCGTATAGTCGTGACATCAGGACACTCAAACATAAATGTAACTCCTCCTACTGGAGAACTCGGGTGGCCGGTGATGTCTTCCACATAGTCGTCTCTTTGTTCGTATGAGCCAAACAGTTCCCCTGTGATGGCTGGAACCTCCACTCCCACGTTTACGAGAGTCAGTGGTTGTGTTGACAGTTTTATGACCAGATTCTTGCCAATTATTGCATTTGTTTCTTCAATACGCAAAATGTGACCGCTCGTGAATTTGTTTGAATATTGGCCGATTTGACTCCCCCCAGCTGTTTTGAGCGATACCCCATCGATTTTCAGAGTTACTGTGCCAGACGTGTGAGAATTTTCAAAGTATACCCGTACGTATTCGTACTCAGCTGGTAATACAAATTCAATATATCCTGTCGGGTCGTTCCCCATCAATACCCCTCTACTGTCACAAAAAGTCCATTCATAAGAAGCATCCGGTATATTTGCACTGATGAATTCTCCCCAGGCTGTACATGTATCACTGCTGATCAAATTGAAATTGTACACCACAGTTTCAGCGGGCACCACAGTTTCAGCGGGCACCAGCAGGGGGTACTCCCCAGAATAATAACCCGTGGCGCACGCGCACTGCGAGCGCGCGGTGCTGCCGGGGGGGGCAGTTGTGCCCGCGGGGCACGCCACGCACTCTGGCGTGAGCAGCTCCGACATTGTCTTGTACGCGTCGACGACCACCAGCGCCGCGATGTCGCCATTCAGGTAAGGATTATTCCAGTGGCTCTTGCCAATGTAGGTTCCCGTCGCTATCCTGTCTGTTACTGATGCCGTACATGTCCCAGTAGCCACTTGCACATCATCTATCCACAACTCTGTTCTCTGTGACTCTGCATGGTACCGTGCCAGGACTGTGATCCACTGATTTTGGGGGATTGTGCCAAATATGTCTGTACAAACTTTTGTTCCTGCATTGCGAATTGTAAAGGTCAGATCAGAACCGGTGTATCTACACAATATAATGTTATCGTTGCTTTCACCATTGCCAAAGTCAATGATTCTTTCAAAATCTCCTGGGTCCCCCGTGAACCTAACCACAGCCATGATCGTGAGCCCCCCGTTGCTGGCCATGTTCAAGGTCATGGGCCCCCGGTCCAGGAAGTGCGACTGCGCGCGGTCGAAGGAGAGGTAACCTGGTACCAAGCTGCGCGATACAGGCCCGCCTGCCACCACATACGAGGGCAGCTCGGCACCGGCCTGCCCGGTGTTCAGCGCGAGGAGCGCGTACTCGCCAGTCGCGGGGGACAAGACGCCGTTGTGCGCTGTGTAGCCCGCGCCGCAGAGGCAGTCCGACGCGGCGTCGCTCCCCGCGGGGGAGGTGGAGTCGACAGGGCAGGTGTCACAGGTGCACCCCCAGATCCTGCCCTCAGAAAGACCATTGAAATTGTAATGATTAGACAATGCTGTGGCATCATATCCAAATGCCCGCAGTAGATCAGGGTATCGATTCGCGTAGCACACCGCATTGCTATCCCCAGGTGAAGCGGTGTAGCCCGCGTAGCAGAGGCAGTCCGACACGGCGTCGCTCCCCGTGGGGGAGGTGGAGTCGGCAGGGCAGGCCGAGCACGCCGCCGAGCCTGAAGAATCCTTGTAAGTACCTGCCGCGCAGGGGGTGCACGTATTGCTCCATGCCCCGCCTCCACATTCACAGCATTTGTCTTGATCTTGTGGCGGTGCCCCTGCGCAACCCTCGTATGCAGTAATCATATTATGGCAAAACAAAATGGTATCAACACACTCGCTTTGTTGATAGAATCCTGCCTCACACACACAGTCCGTGAGCGCTGTACCAAGCCCTATGACCTGGGTGTTGACAGGGCAGTCTTGACACCAGCCAGGGGTATCCCCTCCCCCGCCGATATAATCCTTGTATTGTTTATTTCCGCAGGGACAACACTCGCATGTCTCCTGATTATCACGTTTGTCATACCAGTACCCCACGTCACACACGCAGTCCGACGCTGCGACGCTGCCCTGGGGGGAGGTGGAGCCGGCAGGGCAGGCCGTCGGCGTGCATGTGATAAAATAGGCATTCCTGGCCACCCACAGCTCATAGTTGTCATAGGAACAGCCAGTCCCGCACACTTGATTAGCTTCTAGCTCTTGTGTGCGGCACAACCTCCAGTTGTAGGATTCACATCGTTCCACCGCCTCCCAGTACGTCACCTTGTTGTTGTCGTCAGAAGTATCAGTGAAACACGCGCCTGCTGGATCAAACCGAGTGGGTTCATTCTCTGCCTTGCAACAGAGGAAATGAGCCTTGTGTTCAGTTGCATACGTATTGACCGAAGTTGTTCCCCCACAGTCGTCTCTGGCTGGTTGTGTTTTTGTGTCATAGAACCCCGCCTGGCACTCGCAGCCATGGCTCCCCGCTGCTGACACGGCATTAGGGTCCGCAGCGGTGCACTCAGCACAAGTGGAAGCCGCTGACAGATACGAGTATTTCCCCGCAGGGCAATCTACGCACGCTTGCTCGCCTTCAGGCTTGTATGTGCCCGCCGGGCATTCCCCCGTTCCAAGAACCGGCGCGCACAGGCTACTCCAGAGCAGCGCGGCGAGGAAGCAACCGCCGAGACGCATTGCGCCCGCCCGACGGCTCCTTAATACACGGGTACGTCTTTGTTTTTTTGTATAACCCGCCACTCGCGGGGCGCGGCCGCGGCGCGGCAGGGTGTGGAGGGCGGACTGCTGGCGCATGAGTTTGGGGTTTGTTCATAGCTGATTTATTATATTTCGGGCAAAGTGGGGGCAACAATGCGAAGCGGCGTGTTATCTACGCACACCCGCGCTACTTAGACGCCACCAGAGACAGCGGCGCGAGCACGCGTCTTCTGCAAGTGCCTAAAAAGATATTGGCACATCTCTAAATTAAATGGCGCTGACCACGGCTTATGCCATCTATGTCCAAGCTGGGTGATGTAATCTTCCTCACCCCAGCCCGTATCGTCCTCGGGCCAGGGATCGGGCTCGGGCTCGGGCTTGGGCTTTGTCCGACGCAGTCCAGTCTCAGGCGAATGCTCTCGTTTCGAGGGTCTATCACACGTCTTGTCTTGGGGTGGACTTGGTACATTGAAATGCGTGCTGCACATGTCCACCTCGCAAAGCCCACATCTCCAGCGCGTTCCTCCATTATCGCCGCGGTTGTCCCCTAAGTGACCGAAAAAACAGCCTTCATAGTCACATTCGTAATGTTGTGCAAAATGACCATGCGCCATCTCCCCATTACATGTAGGGCATTGTGCCATTGTGTTTCTGTGACCTGCAGTCACTCTCTTAAATACGAATTAACACAAATTTCTTCTGTTTATTGTATATTGGTAAATTGGGGGGCAACAACGCGAAGCGGCGCGTCTTCCTCGCGCACCTGCAGCTCGAGCTCGTGCGCGCGCAGGCGGGCCTGGAGGCGGGCCATGCGCACGGCCATGCGCTGCAGCTGGGCATGCGCGCGTGCGATTCGGGCATCTCCCACCCGGCCTCGCTGCGGGCGGCAGCACTCCTGCGCGAGCGCGACGAGGAGGGTCGCCAGGAGCGCCGTCGTGAGCGAGGCCAGCAGCGCCGCGGCGTACACCAGCCATAGCATTCCCAACGCGCCGCTCCTCGTGTATACTTCAGACATGGCACGGCACGAACATCGTGGCGATGGTGTACGGCGGGAGCTGCGACGTGACCGCCAAGACGCCGTGCGACAGGCACTGCACTGTGCACGGACGGTCGCGGTCGGCGGCGTATGTTGCCACGGGGCTGGCGTCTGCGTCCTGCATGTGCTGCAGCACGCACCGCTGGCGGGCCTCATAGTGCGCCACGCTATGCTTGTGCATTGACACGTGCGCGGGCACGTACACTCCGCGCGCGGCGAGCGGCTGGCACGTGTCGCCTTTGGCCACAACGCTGTGCTTGTAGTAGGCCACGCCGTGGAGCGAGTCTGGGCTGGCCGGGCACGCATACGCGTACGCGGTGACTACACGGTCGGGGTCGCTGGCGTCCTCCACGGCCATGCCGTGCATCTCTGTGGAAATCCACACGTCGCTGGTGTCTGGATACTTCACGCGCAGCGCCACGCGGCCGGTCGTGGCAGTGAGCTGGCCCTTCACGGCCTCGGCGTCCACGACCAGCTGCATGTCGTCGTTGAGCAGCATGGTCTGGGCCTCTGCCACCTTCCACCGCGGGCGCCACTTGCGGAGCACGCGCGCGGTGCCACCCAGTTCCTCCTTGCAGTCACCCGCAACGCGAGCGTTCTGCATGCAGTACGCGACCTGCTTTAGCAGCTGCCTCGGCAGTGTCGCGGGTAGGTGCTGTCGCACGTCTACGTCGTGTATGACTTCACGCAGACCCGACGCCACACGCAGGTTGGTGTGCACACACGCACGCATTGCGGTGTGCGGGGTGCGCTTTAAATACTGCAGACCCGGCAAGACGCGCGCACGTTATGCCCGGTCGAGGCGGATGCGGTACGCGTGCTGCATCCCGCACGCGTACACTGCCTGCGGGTGCTGCGCACTCACGCACTGCGTGTCCTCCTGGATGAAGCCCTCCGCGTCGCAGATGGGACACCGCGCCACACAGAACCGCTGGCACACTCCGAACACGTCGCTGGCCGGCACCTCCGCGCACGGTAGGCGGTCCACCCGCGCCGCCACCGCCTGCAGCCAGTGTGCGAAGGGGTCGACGGGGGCGGCGGGCGCGGCTGGGGCGGCGGGCGCGGCGGGGGCGGCGGGCGCGGCGGGGGCGGCGGGCGCGGCGGGGGCCCCCGCGTACACGTAGGCCTGCGTCCACGCCGCGAGGTCCATCAGCACGGCGTTGCGCGGGTTTTTGAGGTGTCGCTTTCTGTAGAGCTCGCACAGAATATGCACGTCGTTCTCACAGTACTCGGCCAACTCGTCCCACTTGTGCTCGCGCGCCAGCTGTATCGCCGCCAGGCCGTCGCCCGTTTTCACCGCGATGTCGTTGGCCTCGCACAGCTTGTTCAGCGAAAACGTGTGTTTGTACTTCTCGCGACAGCGCTCGAGAATGTCCGTGGTCTTGCTGTTCCAGCGCCGCACGGTTGCGGCGTCGAGGTCGAGCACCACCTGCAGGAAGGGCGTGTCGAAGCGAATCCCGTTGAACGCGCACAGCGACGGCGCCGCTTCCAGCAGCTCCACGAGCCGGCGCTGCAGTTCAGGCAGGTCCCCCGGGCGCTCGTGCCGCGCCCTCGCAAACTCGAATTTGTATCTGCGCCCGCTGTGGAAGTCCTCGACGCACACGCACGTAACCGCAGACTTGCGGGGGTCTAGGCCCATGGTCTCGATGTCGAACGCGAGCATCATGCAGACACACTCCCGCCAACAGCGAGTGGTAGGTTTTGAACGGATATGCCAAAAAAATCCCGGTGAGCGGACGAAACACATGCATTCGACTCATCAATTACCATGTCTGTCGTTTGTGGCGTCAGGGGCACTGCTTCGCTATCACGCGCGCACGATCATTTCCACTGGCAGACCGATCGCCGCCGGTACCTCCTGCGCCGTCTGCGCCTCCTGCGCCGTCTGCGCCTCCTGCGCCGTCTGCGCCTCCTGCGCCGTCTGCGCCTCCTGCGCCGTCTGCGCCGTATGCGCCTCCTGGTCGTCCGCCACCACCGCCTTTTCACGCGCGCCTGCCATGCGGTTGTGCTGTGGCGGCGGACACAACTGTGGCTGGGGAGCGTCGTCTAGCAGCATGCCCCACTCCTCTAGTAGGTCGCTCTCCGATAAGTCACCATGGAGCGTGTCCGCGCTCAGGCCATCCTGAATCGCCCGCACATCGGACGATGCGTCGCCGATGTCTTGCATCACTTCGTCCACGTCCTCCAGTGTTTTTTCCAACCCCATCGACTTGAGCGCCTTCGAGGTGTTCTGCATCGTGCTGAACACGAGCTGGTTGAGATCGCTTGCCTGCAGCGCGTCGCGCTGCTGCTCTAGCAGCATGTGCTTCTTGTGTAACAAAGTCATCTGCTGGCGCTTGGCGCGACTGCGCCGCAGCAGCGTCTGCACCTGCGGCGACACTTTATTAGACTCGCGCGGTTGGGCACGGGCCTGGAGCGCGAGAGCCGACAGGTCCTGTTTGATCTTGTCCTCTACAGTCTGTATCTGGCGCAGCGACGTCTCGACAGAAACCAGCGCAATGCGCGTCTTCTCGATCGGCGGCACCCCCCACACAGATTTCATCAGACGCAGCCACGCAGAGGCAACGCTCTCGCGCACGTCCTCGTGGGCACAGGACGGTATTGCCACTACGCCGGCGGTGGTAAATAAGCTAGACGCGACAAACAAAACAATGGCACTGTTCTGTACGTCATCAAAAAGGATTGCGGAAATACGGACTATAGCACTTGAAGAGCGCCTGTGGCGTGAATCGTGTGGTATGCCGTAGTTTCCCAGCCGAACCAGTGGCCTCTGATTTGTGTATTACGTGCGTTGGTACTGGTTCCTGGCATTTTGTTTTTCGCCGAAATTGCGGCCTCGTGGACGTGTCATTTTCGTCTGAATTGCGGTACCGTGACGTTTTGCCCATCGCATGGCCGTGACGTTTTGCCAATCGCATGGCCGTGCCGTGTTGGCCGCAATTGCGTCTCTTTGACGCACCGTCCTGTAGTAGTGACCAGCCACTTATGCCCATGTCGTGAGAAGAAGCATTTACATTGCCGGAATGCGAGTCAGTTGGGTATAATCCGTATCAACTACAACCATTCTCGTTCAAACGTTTGCTGCGGTGCTTGAGTCACGCACGCCCAGCGCCGCGTTGCACATGCAGTGCTCTGGACTGTGCGCTTCGGCAGCGGGCTCAGTCACCGTGCCCCACCCGCACGACACACACGGCACGTTTGCGCCGCCCGGCGCGAACTTGCCTGAGACGCAGGCCTGGCATGGCGTCTCTATGTCGGCGGAAAGCGCTTTGCCGTGCCCGGGTCTGCACGTACAGTCTCCTATAACATTGCTGCCCGCCGGCGAGTCCTTGTTCACAGGACATGTCGTGCAAGCCTGTCGGGGCTCGGACTCTCCACCCCAATACGTCCCGTTGGGACAAGCGACACACGCGTCACGTGGCATGACAGTAGACTGCAAATCTAGGATTCGGATCAATCGTTCATCCGCCAAGTACACTTGTGTACCACTTGGTGCATATACACACAGCTTGGGTTTGAGGGTTGCCGCAGAAGCTATGCCGTCTTGTTCTCCACTTCGTCCTGCTTGTCCAGCAAGAGTCGAGACCGTCCAGTCGGCAATGGACAGTGCTCGTATTCTGCCACCAATTTCACCTTGGAAGTCCTCGGCGATTGAAAGCGTAGAATCATCAGGGGAGAGGTCGAGGCTCAAAGGTTTGAAGAACATCGCGTTCGTTCCGATTCCATCCACGTGTCCTTCACCACCTGAGCCCGCAACCGTTGTAGCCGCAATGTCGCAGCCGGCATCATAGCACGTGCTTGTATACTCGCAGGGTTTTGAGGCCATCTTGCAAATTGGATGAGCAGGCTCCTTGTTCGTTGAAATATCAACGCTTACTATCCTGTGCCCAAAATACTCAGCGACAAAAACACTCGCCCCACCGGGCGCGACTGCCAATCCGCGGGGATCAAAGAGGCCCCCTTGGACCAAGCCAACAGTGGTAACCTCCCCAGTGGCGATGGCGACCTTGCGTATCTTTATCTTTGCCGCCGTGTTTTGCACATCTAGGTCTCCATGATGTCTTTCCAGCACTACCAGTGTCCCGCCATCTGGTGAGAAGTCAATCCCCTGAATGATCTGGAAGCCAGCATTGGTGCCTTCGTCATCGTTTTGATCAGTGGCAGCAACCGAAGATCCTACCCACGGTGCTACCTGATACGAGCTGCCTGTCAGGTCCAAGCGGTATATTCTGTACTGTGCGTTATTTTCAGTCCCGACGATATATGCGGCGGTCCCATCCGGGTGCACTTTAATGAGATGTGCCGTGGTTCCCGTTGGGCTGGGGCACAACATGCTGACCTCACGCGAGGAGACATCGAACTGGCGCACTCGACTATCCCAGTAGTCAATAAAGAGCAGCTTGGCGCCGTCCGGCCACCACACGTCGAGACTCCGCGGTTTCAGCACCGCCAACCCGCCGACTCCGTCCTTCAATGCTGCATCTTTGTCCACATTTTTGTTGCCCGCCAGGGTGCGCACTTCTGCCTCTGCGACATCGTGCTCGATCAGGCCGAACCCCGCGTTGCAATAGCACTTGTCGAAGCTGTCGGCGCCGGAATCGCTGAACATGTTGGCTCCGCACGCGGTACAGGTTGACGCCGCAGCCAGCGAGAAAGTGTTCACCGGGCAGCTGGTGCACTCGGCTTCGTTGGCGTGCGTGATGTCGGACTCGTCGAGGTCTGCCCGGGACCGCACGGGCTTGAATTTGCCTGCCGCACACGCAACGCACGAGCCCGTGGGTTGGCCCGGCCCCGTGCTGCTAGCAGCTTGCCAAAAGTAACCCGCTTCGCATATGCAGGTGGCGCTGCCCAGCCTCTGCAGGCCGTCGAGGTGCGAGGAGTTGCCGGGACACGACACGCACGACGGGCTTCCTGTGCGTTCCTGGTATGATGAAAGCGGGCACTTCTGGCAGTCGGCTTCTCCGAGTTGATCGTTTGCGCGGTACTTGCCCTTGCCACACTCGGTACATTCATTGTACACCCGTTCATGTCCTTCTGCACAGCCGCAGTCGGACTCGCTCCGGCCCCATCGCAGGGCGCCGTGGAACGCCAACGAGACTGTTTGCTGTTTGTCACACACGCCTTGGATGGACCAGAACGAGTCGATACCGCAGGGTTGCACCGCGAGCGAGCACGGCTGGCAATGTGTAATCCGGGAGACGAAGAAATAGTCGTCCGGGCATCCCACACAATCGGTGTTGGAATAGCCGATCTTGTACATGTACTCCGGACACGCTGAACAGGCGGAGTCAGTCCATGTATCGTGCCCCGGCATGCACAGACACTGGCTGATATCGTCCATCAGCACGCCATCTGCAGCGTCGCGGCCTGAATTATCCGGACACGCAACACAGTGTTGGTCTAGCGCTGCCCCTATTTCATCGGCGCCGTAAGTGTGCACGTAGTCCGTGGAGCCGCACAGCTGGCATGCGTCGTGGCCGACGACGGGCTTGAACGAACCGCGCGCACACGACACGCAGCTGTTGTTTTGGAGCTGGTGCCCGGTGTCGCACTTGCAGTCGGTGACACTAGTCGAGCCGTCGTCTACGGTAAAGTAGGAGCCCGACGGGGGGTGTGGCACGCCCGCCTGACAAATCGTGCATGCCACGGTACCGTTGGCGCTGGCAAATGTGTTTCGTGGGCATGCCTGGCACATTGTGTTGCCTTCGAGTGTCTTATGTGAACCGGGAGCACACGGGTGGCACACGGAGGCCCCAAGACCGCTGTCCCAGTAGTCCAAGGCGACACTGGGTTCTATGTCGGCAAACCCAGGAGGCGCGAACCCCGCTTGGCAGACGCAGGCGTTGATGTCGTGCTGGCCTTGTAGCCCATGCACGCGGGTGCTGGGGCATGAAGTGCAACCAGTTTGCCCAGCGTCGGGCTGGTATGTGTTGACCGGGCACGTCTGGCAAACCTCGTTGTTACCCCGCGTGGAGCGTTCGTTCTTGAACGTGCCTGGCTGGCACCGCAGACACGACTCCGGTGCGTCTTCACACCCCCCGCGGCAGTCCCCGCGCCACATGTGCTGACACAGGCTGGACCGGCAGACACACGCCTCCGCACTGGTACTCGCGTTGTTGCTGACGGCACCGGCTCCGCACGGCGTACAGACGCCTCCGTCTTCGTATGTGTCCGCGGGGCACGCCACGCAGAAGTCGGCGCCCGTGCCCAGCACGTAGCCACGCTGACACAGGCACTCGTTGACACCCACCGCGCCTACAGTGGAATTGGATAATTCCGGACACCCCTGACACCTGCCGTCGCCGAAGAACGTACCAACCCCACACGGCTCGCACCGCAGCAGAGTTCCGACGCCACCGTCCGCAACCGTGCCGAGGTCGCACGTGCAGTTCCTGCTGCCCGCCGCGGCGTGAGCCGACGCCGGACAAGGCGCGCAGAACGTCGTGTTCAATGCCCACGTGTTCGCCGGGCAGTCGACGCAAGCAGTGTCGCCTGCCGCTGGCTTGACTTTGCCGGCTGCGCACGCGTCACACACGGAGTGGAAGGTCGACGCGAAGCCCGGCCGACACACACACGCGGTGTGTTCTTTGTTCGGCTCGCGGTTCAAGGGACCACACTGCTCGGGTTCCACGTGGCCCGCAGCGCACCGCTCGCCGAGTTCACACGGGGTGCACTGCGTGATGCCACTCGCGGCGGAAAATTTGAGACCTGCGTGACATCGACAAGCGTCGGGCGTTGTACTCCCCGGAGCATCCGTGTACGCATACTGCATGCACGCAAACACATTCGGCAGCTGGGCGCCCTGCTGCTCCGGTCGACAGTAGTAGTCCTGTGGGCATATCCGGCACACGTCGTCGATACGCGCACGGAAGTACGACGACTTACACACGCAAACGTCGCGACTCACGGCCATTTCTGCGTATCCGGTGAGGTGCTCGTCGTGGTCTGCGCAACGGTACTGGGTCTGATTGACGCAGTACGACCCTCGAGGGCATGGGTGGCACGTGTCGCCGTCGCGGTAGTAGCCCTCGAGACAACGGCACGCCACAACGAGCGAAGACCCGGCGGGTGCGGTGGTGTACTCGGGACATGCAAACATAGCATTACCCGTGCAGTAAACGTTCTCTGCACAGTCATCGCACCGAGCAGGCGGCACACACGAGACAGACGCGTTGACCGAGCACGACGCGCCCGCCGAGCACTCACAGTTGTCGTGTACGTTCAGCGCGCCCGGACTGCATTGATCCCAGTCGTCGCCTCCACGACACACTGCGTCCGCCGGGCATTTCTCACACTTCAACGACACAGAGGAACGGTTGGTGCGGTAGCCAGGGTTGCACCGACATTCCGTGGAACCCCTAGACGACGAGGACCCCGGCGGACACTGGTACTTGACCTGGGCCGCGCAGTATGTCTGTGCGGGACATGCAAAACACAGCCTACTGAAAGTGTCTTCGTAGAAACCTGCGACGCACTCACATGCCGTGCGCGTGGCGCTGCCCAACAGCCCCCTAGTCGTGGAGTTCGCTGGACATTGCACAGTGGCGCTGCCGCCCAAACAGTATGTGTTCACCGGACACGGTCTGCATCTCAGGTCTTGGCCAGGGTCCCCGTACATTCCTGGTAGACACTGACAGTCCCCCTTTGCTGTTGCCGCCGACGGCGAGCTCGAGTTGGAGGGACATTTGTATTGCGTGACCTCGGTGGGACAGTAGAAACCGTCGCTGCACTCTACGCATGTGTTGTTGACGCGATTGAATCCAGCATGGCACGTGCACTGCGCAACGCCGTACGCCCCGACGACAGCAGTCACGTTGGGGTGCGAGGAGTTGGCGGGACATTTCCTGCACAAGTCGCTGACGTACGGTGTGTCCTGCTCCGGATAGTAGTGCGTGCTCGGACAGCGTGTACATCCACTTCCGTCTCCGAACGTCCCTGGCTGGCAAGGCTCACAAGTACACCCCTGCGGGGGTGCGGCACCGCTGGTGGTCGAAGAACACTCGTGGCCAGCCTTGCACACGCACGCCGTCCGCTGTGTGTTGTGCCGGGCGTTGGCAGTGCAATTGAGACACCGCGTGCTGCCCGTGACATTACTGTACGTGTCTGGGGGACACGCCCGGCAAAACGACAGTTGATTAAACTCTTCTGTGGACAGATCGGGCCAGTCCAACGGCCCGGGGGTCTCAGTGGATTTGAACGTGCCTGCGCTGCATGAAACACACCCCGAGGCCGGGTACGCAGCGTCTTGGAACCCCGCGTTGCAATAACAGTCGCCGGCTCCTGTGCTTCCGGGAGTAGAGATTTCGTTGGCCGGACATTCGAGGCACGCGGTTGCGCTTGTAATGGCGTATGAAGAGTACGTGGCCACCGGACAGAGCTCACACTGTGTCGCGTAAATGCCTCCAGTTGCTGTTAATATTGTCCCGTCTGCACATTCCGTGCATGCCGCCGACCCCACACTGTTCTTGTACGTCCCGGCTTGGCATTGTTGACACGAAGCAAGACCGTCAGCACCATGGTAACCGACATTGCACTTGCAAGCCCCCGGGCCGTGTGAACCAGCGACAGCATACTTGTCGCTCGGACACGGCTCACATCGCAACCCGTTCACGGGAATGGCTTCAACTGAGATAGAATAATGTGAAATGCCGCATTCCACGCAGTCGCTTGCGGCACTTCCTGCACCGAATGCCGTGGAAGAACCTTCGCTGCAGGCATTACAAAAATTATTACTGACAGACGCTTTGTATGTGCCTTTTGTGCACGGTATGCATGTCAAGTCCGCCATGGACGTGGGATTGTAGCCTACCACACACCGACAATTTGATTCGAGGGTTGACCCTGAATAGCTGGTGGAGTTGCCCCTGCACGGCAGACACTCGCCTGCGGCCTTCGGCTGATAGGTGTTCGCGGCACACTCCACGCACGTGGTGTGGTTGCTGTCACTGGCCGTGCCCGGCAAACAGGCCACACACGCGACGTTGCCGCCAGTGGCCTTGACGTAACCCGAGCGGCACTGCTGACACATGCCATTCCTGAGCTCGTACCCCGCGTCACACACGCAATGGTCCTGTCCTGTGCTGCCGGCAGTAGAGCTGTGCGTCCCACACGACACACACTGCGTCGCAGCCATCGCACTGAAGGTATCCTGCTCGCATGGCGTACAGACCTCGAAGCCAGACGTCGTCTTGTATGTGCCTGCCGGGCATGCATCGCAGTGGGAGTCACCGTCCGACCCGGTGTACCCCGCATTGCAGGAGCAGTTCCAGACAGATGAGGCAGCGATGTGTGCGTACGAGCTGTGTGCTGGACAGTCTGTACACGCGAAGCTGCGGTACTGGCTGCTGAAGGTGTTTGACTCGCAGGCTTGACATGTCGAGTTGTTCGTGCTGTATTGTCCTGGCTCACACGACTGACACACGTTGTTGAACATCTGGTAACCGGCTCCGCATGTGCAATCGTCGATGGCATCCGAGCCCTCCGAAGCCGACGCGTGCTCTGTACACGACACACAACTTGTCGCCGCGAGGGTCGTCTTAGAATACGTGTCGGCCTGACATTTCACGCACGCCCTCCCTTGATTGAGGCTTGGTGGGTCCAGGATAGAATACATGCCCGCCGAACACTCCACGCAAGGTTGCACTGTCCATGGGTGTCCCTGGTACCCTGGATTGCACACACAATCGCGCTTGCTCTGCGACCCAGCTGGTGCACTCGAGTCGGACGGGCACTGCGCACACGCCCAGGCGCCCAGAGTGTAACACTCATCGACCGTGCACTCCGAGTAATCGCCCTTCGGAGTCGAAGCAGGGTCGGGATACTGGTGCGCGGGGCACGACACACAACCAGTATCATCGTACGTTTCCTTGTGAGTACCCGCAGCACATACTGTGCACGTGTCGTCGGTGGCGTCGGCGCGAGAGAACCCAGGTTCACATACACATTGATGTGCGAACTGCTCGTCATAGTCCGCATATGCCACGACGACGGCGGTGACACTGTTGACGTCACATGCAGAGCAGTTGTTGACATCCACCGACCCCGCGTGTGAGTAATGTGTCGTCCAATGCGTTTTGACCCAATCAACCGGCTGCACGACCTCGCCGTTCCCACATCGCAGACACGCGGTCTGTGCGACGCCGGGCTGGTAGGTGCCGTGCGGACACTGCCACACACCCGCCCTGGCGTCCGCGTAGTGCCACGCCGCGCCCGTGTACCAGCCAGGCGCGCTCTGACACGCTTCGGCCTCGACGGAACCAGCACCAGACACGTGGCCCTCCGCACAGTCGTCGCAGACCACAGTGCGCGCGGTGGCACTCGAGTATGTGTTGGCGGTGCAAGGAGTACACCCCCCCGCCCCACTGTCCACCTTGAAGGTACCAGCAGGACACGCTGTGCAAGCCCCCCCGTTGTTGCCTGTGTGTCCCGGCAAACACTTGCAATCGACCGCAGCAACAGCTCCTTCTTCAGAGGTGCTTTTTATCGGACAGCCAAAGATCGCTTCGTTCAGACAGTAGTGGTCAATAGGACACAGTGTGCATGCTACAATGCCGTTGGTGTTGTTCCGAAAGAACCCCGCTATGCATCTACAGTCGTCGATGGAGTCCGAACCCGCTGCAGACTCCGAGTGCACAGGACAGCTCGAGTTGCGCTCATTCAAACAGATCGTGTTCGCCGCACACAGCACACACTCCTGTGCCAGCGCTGAACGCCATGTACACACAACACAGACAATCAAGAACACGTGTCGAGTCGTTCAGGACGTGACATCGTGCATATATAGAAACACTGTACCAGGCAGCTACACTTTGTCTTGTTATCCCGGGTTGCACACGGCATCTTTATTGATTCCACGGATGAAAAGCTACAAACGTGCGCAGGAGCCGTGCACAGGAGCCGTGCGCAGGAGCCGTGCGCAGGAGCCGTGCGCAGGAGCCGTGCGCAGGAGACGTGCGCAGGAGACAAGTACTCAATCTGCAGCAGACTCCACATTATTGCGCTGCTGCTGCTCGCTCTCGTAGTTACTGAGCCTGTGCTGTAGGAGCGCCGTCTTGCAACCCATTACATGCAGTTGCTTCTGCATGGTGCTGATGCGGTCCTGTAGCGTCTGCGTGGATACTTTCTTGTATGGGCGTGCCGGCGCACGCGGTTTGCCAATGGCGCGGCGAGGGGCCTTTTCAGCGGTGGCAGTTTTGGTGGTAGTCGGAGTCGCACTCATGATACCCACAACCAATTTTGGCTCACAAACAGTCCCTTTATACATAAAAAAAATTGCTCTGGTGTATGCCACTAACGCACCATATTGTTCCAGTATAATTTTAGTCAATTTGTATATATTTGCTCGCTTTTGTTTGAAGAGGTCAGGTGTTGGCGGCGCACGCACACTCGTCGCGATATGAACACCTGGGCGTACATCGTCGGCTATGCCGCGTGTCCCGGCGACACGCGCTACGAGATGCGCGCGTGTGTATACTGCGGCGCGATCGTCGGCGCAGACATGCGACCCGTGGACCTTGATAGTCCTCCACACCACACCCCATTTGCGGACGTCTTGTCGTGTACATTCGAAAATATGTGCGCCGCAACCCGTGAGTACGCGGCGGTGGTCGACGCCTCGCAGCGCCCCGAGCTCTTCGCGTGTCTGAATTGCTTCAACTGCATTACGAGACGGCGGAAGCACAGTCCGGCACTGCATCCCATGGCAGCGCTGTGGTGGGAAATTACGACGAAACGGCGCTGGACCAGCAAGTCCATGGATGCACGCGTCGTCAAACGTCTCTGTAACGCTCTTGTGCAACCAGACGCCACGAGCGACGGCGCAGTCGAACCCAACCTGACAAATTACTATTACACCAGTGGCATATTCACTTCTTCGCAACAGGCACTCATCTCACGCATCGCCCTGCATGGCATCGCCGATGTACCCTTTCTCCTTGCGGAACACATACAACGTGACAACATGCAAGCTTTCTTCCTCCACACAGCGCCAGTCGCCGAATTCGTTCGCCAATACACGCTGTAGATACAAAACATAAAGATAACTTGTTTTATCTTGTTTTTATTGCAAAGTCAATCGTTTAAGTGACATACTGCAAAATACCAGCCCAACTAATAGAAAGTGTTGGCTGCAATAAATCATTATTCGACGCGAATCAGTTTGTTACATGGACACTTCAGTCCTTTGGTATCTTGTCCAGGTTATGCAGTGCTTTTCCTGCAAAATCAGTCCAGAAGCAGTCATGACGTTTCTCTTCGCACATCTCCATGAATTGTCCAACAATATCAGCACATTGGTGAATTAGATCACCCCTCACCGATCCAAAGACATATCTGCACAAGACTACCCAAAAAAAGACGCTTAACCAAACACCCCAATGAGTTTTCGAAACATGATAGACCCACCCCTCACTTCCTGCCACATGCAGAACATACCGAATACAGTCAAAGACCGCTAGAAAAACCTTCTCACTGTCTCCGGGGTCCAGATGCGGGTCCAAGCGACCTAATGGGTCGACTAAGGTTCGCACGAGACAATGCAAGTCGATGTCTCGAAAAGAAAGAGCATTGCGTGGATCATGAGATTGGAAGTCCTGCGTGATTGCTTCCACAAACGGGCGACACACTCCATACTGATCGAGCTCAAGCATGTCCAGGACATGATCTTCCTCAAAGAACGCCACATCACCTGATGACGCTTCAAAGAGGAATAGAACTTCTTCAGGCAAGCCATGCACAAGCTCATCGAATTGCTGAACATCCAACACATGAGGATTCATGCTGACCACGACAATATACAACAGCATGTCCCCATGTTCGTGGGTGTAATCACACTCAGTGGTAACGAAGTCAAGTAGACATTTCAGAATTTCCAGTGCTTCCTCCACTAGTGTAGGAGAATCTTTTCTGTCCAGGGATGATATAGGCGGAAGTTGTTCCAATGCATCGCCCAAGGCATGCAAGATGTCCGAAAACGTTTTGTCGTCCAGCGGCATTCGAGCTTACAATTGGACACCTGCGTCTTTCTGTTGATATGCCATTACTTCTTATATATATAATAAATTCCACATTGATGCTAAAAAAAATGAAAGTCACTGAAACCGACATGTAGAGAGTGGTCAATATATTACTGACCATGATACATATACTACTGATATATGTACAAACACACAACCACCGACATATAGGAAGTAACATTCAGGACATTCGTACAGACAACTACTGATACAGAACGTCAAGCGACTGATACGATGCGAGTCACAAATATTTTGTCATGGAAGATGAGCACTCATACTGCACCACACTGAAAATACAATCAAGTACATGAAGAGTGGCTATGGTCACCCATGCCAAGGCTGTGTCGCACACACATACGAGCACTAATTTGCCACATTCGCATATACAAACCAACACATGTTACCAAACGTTCAAGTCCGAATGGGATGTCATAAAGCCAAACAGGTCGGCCGTCTCCGCTGTTTCCGCCTGCGCCGCCGCCTGCGCCGCCGCCTGCGCCGCCGTCTGCGCCGCCGCCGCCTCCTGTGACCAGCCAAGCGTCTCGACCGCCCGCACGTCGCCCGGGTCAGGTGGGTGAGCAGGTACGTTGCCATGCTGGGCAGCCCACGGGCTCTGTGGTTCGATTCCACACATGGCTGTGACAAGGCGGAGGATGTCCAAGTGCAGTTGGTATACTGGGGACCTTACGCCGAGACGGGCGTGGTGACCCATGTACACCGCCAAGCGGATGTCGTGAAGTCGATGACGCGGCCAGAGGACTTGCGTATCAGTGTATACAAACGACGACACGAGCAGCTTCTCGAAAACACCGATCACGAGCTCTCGAGTAACAGCACACTGCATCTTGCGCAACATCACGTACATACACCGACACCGACGTCTGGGGTGGCAGAAGTGGAACTCGCGACGCGCGAGATGTGCTTGCAGCCCGGCGCATGCGGCCAGTGCGACATGCCGTGCCTTCATGCGACACCACCCGAGCCCGCGTTGCTTCGTGCATTGCAGTAAGAGGGACAGACAGTCTGCGTAAAGACGGGTTGCATCGAACGACCCGTGCATGAGCGCGTCGTAATCAGACCAGATGAGCGCCGAGTCGTAGCAACTGCGGCATCGAATGGCTTCAAGCTCGCGCTCGATGCTCTGACTGCATCCCACAATGACACGCGCACAGCCATTCCACCATTCATTGTCGCAGGTGTAGCGCACGAGCGGAATGCAACCACGCCTCACAAGTATTGCGTGGCAGTAATGTGTGGTTTATAACGTGAGTGACGGGGACGACTTACTACATCGTCAGCATGGCTTCGGGGCGTTCAGGGAGCGCGAGTAGTTGACACGCCCTAGACTACATGCCTCTATTGTCTCCTCAATGTCAACAAACAACACATGAATGCATGGAGAAGTGGAAGCAACTCTGGCGGGGTACGGTATGTTTATTGATAACAACGAACGAAAGGAACTAGATCAGGAGTCCTAGAGCAACTCTGACAATGTATATGCGATGTGCGATGTCGCTTTATTCAATCACGGGTCTGTAGTCATGCATGAGCGGGGCCCTTCGCATGACTTCGTGTCTCCTTTTGCCCACTCCATCTTTCCAGCAGAGGCTCCAGCGTCCATCCACCATGAATTCGTCGTTGCAAATGGCACACACAGGGTCGGGGGATGGAACAAATTCATTGCGCGTGAACCTCTCGCAATACGCGTACGAGCGCGACTTCCCCGCGCCGCCCCCTGCAATGCCTCCATTGCAGGGGGGGTCGCCGGGCATCAAGCGGACACATGCGTCGGTGATCTTCATGACAGAGTCCTCCTTGGGCTTCTCGGGCTCCTTCTGCTTGCAGGGGGGGTCGCCGGGCATCAAGCGGACACATGCGTCGGTGATCTTCATGACAGAGTCCTCCTTGGGCTTCTTAGGCTCCTTCAGCTTCTGGACGGGCTCGACGGCGAGGACGACGGCCGGATCGACAGCAGACTGCCTGGCGCGCTTATTGGCACGCTTATTGGCGAACTGATTGGGAGGCGTATCGCCGGACTTCTTGCCAGCCGACGGAATCATTGCGAACGGAAACGTGGACGGAAACGTGCGAGTTTGTTTGTTTCGAGAGAGGATCGCGCTTTCCTTTCTTATATGGAATTTCGTATTTTGGGATTTTTTTTTCTGCACGAACATGCCCAAAATAGTTATTTTTTTTTTATATTTTCGCGGAAGTTCGCGAGTTCGCGGGTGGAGTTCGCGAGTTCGCGGGTGGAGTTCGCGAGTTCGCGGGTGGAGTTCGCGAGTTCGCGGGTGGAGTTCGC
>Ga0222715_10000698_pt1 | contig 33548 bp, 48 predicted proteins | sample C33_9DmetaG_FD_165056 | JGI IMG/M metagenome (GOLD analysis project Ga0222715, IMG submission 165056) | Estuarine water microbial communities from San Francisco Bay, California, United States - C33_9D | ecosystem: Environmental > Aquatic > Marine > Unclassified | place: USA: California...
AAACTCCGTTTATGTCATCAATTGGAAAAAGAAGTATTAACAATGTTGTCTTTGATTGGCAAACAGAAGTATTAGCAACTCCAGTTGCTACAGGTGAGCTAGAAGGTTTTGAACTTTCAAGATCTGCTTCAGTTGCAACAACCAGAGTTAGCAATGTTGCTATGATTTCAAAAAGAGATGCAACTGTATCAGGCTCACAAGAGTCTTCAGACCCTGCTGGTAAGAGATCAGAAATGGCTCACCAACTAGCTATCATGTCTAAAGCTCTTAAGAGAGATATGGAAGAAGCTCTTTGTCAAAATGGCGACAAAACAACTGGTAACGCTACAACTGCTCGTGTAACTGGTGGTTTCGAGTCTTGGATTACATCCAACGATTCAAGAGGAACTGGCGGTGCATCAACAGGTGGCGGTGCTGCTCCAACAGACGGAACTCAAAGAGATCTTTCTGAAGATCTTCTTAAAGATGTTCTACAACTTTGCTTTGAAAATGGTGGTGAACCATCATTAGCTATTTGTGGCCCACATAACAAACAAGTTATCTCTGGTTTCACAGGTAGAACTCAAGCAAGACAAATGATCGATGCAAACACAGTTGAAGCATCAGTATCTATCTACTCATCTGACTTTGGTGAACTGAAAATCGTTCCATCAAACAGATCAAGAGAAAGATCTTTACTGTTGGTTGATCCTGAGTATGCAAAAGTATCTTACTTGCGTGATTTCAAAACAGTTGACATTGCTACAATAGGCGATGCTATGACAAAAATGATCGTGGTTGAGTATGGATTGGAAGTATCCAACGAAGCTGCTCATGGTGTTGTTGCTGACCTTAATGTAAGTTAAGTTCTCGGTTAAGAACCTTAAAGGGATGTTTCGGCATCCCTTTTTTTTGTGGTAAAATTCTTGCATGGCTAAAAGAACTGTTATAGATCATAAGACTGGTTTTACTAACGAGTTTATTACTGAGGGTGGTAAAGATATATTTCATACCACTCAAGATGTAAGTCCAGTAATCGAACATTGTAAAAACATTGCAGAGAATGTTAAGCCAGGTAAAGATCTTCGCCATGTGGCAGAAGTGCCATTGGTTGTATATCAAAGAGCTTGTCGAGAAGGCTGGGCGAATGATATGAACGCATGGAAAAGATGGTTAAATAACTCAGACAATAAAGTCTTTAGAACATGGCAGGGTAAACTATGACATACGCAGAATTAAAATCTAATATCGCAAGTTACTTAAATCGTTCAGATTTAACAGATGTAATTGATTCATTTATAGATAGCACAGAATCAGAATTTAACCGCAGATTAAGAGTTAAAGGCATGATTAAAAGAGCTACTGCAACATTAGATTCACAATACATATCAGTACCAACTGATTGGTTAGAGGCTATAAACATACAAATTGATAGCGGTGACTTTTCACCTTTGTTTCAACAATCCATAGAATCATTGGATGTATACAGAAAGTCTAATGACAATGTAACAGGCCAACCTATTTACTTTGCATTGGTAGATGATTCAATTGAGTTTGCACCTACCCCAGATGGAAGTTATACAGTACAATTAACCTACTACGGAAAGATAGATGCGTTAAGCGATTCTAATACGAGTAACTTTTTATCCACAGGATATCCAGATGCTTACCTTTACGGATCACTAAAACACGCTTCTATCTATTTAATGGAAGATGAACGAGTGCCACTATTTACAGCACAGTTCGAGAAGGCTTTAGAAGAAATGAGACTAGAGCAAGAAAAAGCTGAGTTTGCAAAAGGTTCTTTAATGCAAAGAAGAAGAACATATGGCAAACGCAGAAAAGACATTTATTATTTTGGTAATAACTAGGAGTATAGAAAATGGCTGGATTTAGTGATTATTTAGAAGACAAGGTACTTGACCATGTATTTGGCGGTACTGCTTATACAGCACCTGCAACATTGTATGTTGCTTTGTATACAGTAGCACCTGACGATACTGGTGGCGGTACTGAAGTAACAGGCGGTTCTTATGTAAGACAAACTGGAACTTTTACTGTCTCAGGCACATCCCCCACAACAGCAACAAACTCTGCTGCAATCGAATACCCAACAGCTACAGCCGATTACGGAACAGTGGTTGCAGTTGGTATTTTAGATGCTTCATCTGGTGGTAATTTACTTGCATATGCAGATTTAACTACCTCAAAAACTGTATCAACAGGAGATGTATTCAGATTTGATGCTGGTGATTTAGACATCACATTAGCTTAATACCATGGCCTCAGTAGGCTACGGGTTATACACATACGGGAAGTCCGACTATGGAACTCCCGTTTATCATTTTGGTGTAGCTACATCCGCCCAAACATCAGGCTTTACTGCTGAAGCATCAGTTATACGCTATGGTGCATCTGTTATACCAGGCGTATCTGACTTTGATGCTGTTAGCACAGTTATTAAATTAGGGTCATCCACCCTTGCACAAACATCAAACTTTACTGGTGATGGCGTAGTCCTCAAGTTTGGTGCATCAGTTATATCAGCAGTTTCAAGCGGTTCAGCTACAGGCAGACAAATAGATCGTGGATCAGCGACTATAGCTGAGACATCTGGAATGTCTGCAACAGGTAGACAAATAAACAGAGGTGTTGCAACCATTGCTGCGATATCAGACTTTAGTGCAGTAGGTACGCAAATTGATAGGGGTGTTGCAACCATATCATCAACCAGTGATATGACATCTGCTGGGGTCTTAATTAAATTAGGATCTTCAACATTACCAGAAACATCTGGTATGACGGCCCTAGGCAGACAAATAGATCGTGGTGTTTCTTCTATAGCAGCTATCTCTGATATGACTGCTACAGGTCGATTCACCATCAGTGCAAATGCAACTTTACCAGCAGTCTCAGATTTTGAGGCGACTGGTAGACAAATTGATCGTGGTTCAGCAACCATTCAACAAACAAGTGGTTTTTCTGCTGTTGGTGGTTTAAAATGGAATGACATTATAGTTCCAGCAGAGACATGGACAGATCAAACTGCACCTAGCGGTACATGGACAGAAGAATCTGTACCACCTTCAGACTGGACAACATTAGGCAAACAAGAAGCAGCTTAAAGGAATTTTTTTATGGCAGATACATTTACTACTAATTTAAACCTTACCAAACCAGAGGTTGGTGCATCCACCGATACCTGGGGAACTAAATTAAACAATGACTTAGATGACCTAGATGCAATCTTTAGTGCTACTGGTACATCGGTAGCAATTAACTTAGACGGAGCAGTCATTGATAGCTCTGTCATTGGTGGCACAACTCCAGCAGCAGGTACTTTTACTACTGGTACATTTACAGGCTTGGTTGATGCAGCCATTATTGACGGAGATAACTTTAAAGTAGCTGGTGGTCAAGGAACAGACGGACAAGTTCTTACTTCAACAGGAAGTGGAGTAGCTTGGGAAGATGCAAGTGGTGGTGCTACAGACATTAATGGCTTATCTGATGCTAAGAGCGGTGGAACAAATTTTACCAATTCTTTAATTTTAGGACATCAAACAACAGGAACCCTTAGTAATGCAAATCAAAATACAGGTGTAGGTTATGGAGTAATAGATGCGATTACTTCAGGGGATGGAAATTCTGGATTAGGTTATAACTCACTTGGAGCTATTACAACTGGAAGTTTTAATGCGGCTATAGGTTATGAGGCTTTTGATGCGGTAACTTCAGGCAGTTCAAACACTGCTATTGGTACACAAGCTGGTCAAAGTTTAACGACTGGGGTTGAAAGTTTTTATGGTGGAAGATTAACAACAGCATCAAGTGGTGGTGTTAATGGTGAAATAGTTATAGGTTACAACATAACAGGAAAAGGTAATTTTACTGCTTTTATAGGTGGCTCAAGTGGAGCTTACAATGAAGCCAATTCATCTTCATGGTCTACAACTTCTGACAGAAGAATTAAGAAAAACATTGTAGAAAACAGTGTTGGTTTAGAAAAAATAAATCAAATTCAAGTTAAAAACTTTGAATATAAGTTAAAAGATGAAATAGAAGGTTTACCATCTCATACAGCAATTAATAAACAAGGACAGCAATTAGGTGTTATAGCCCAAGAAATTCAAGAAATATTACCTGAGGTTGTTAAAGAAGAGTCGACAGGATGTTTAACTGTAAATCCTGATAATATTACTTGGCATCTTGTAAACGCTGTAAAAGAGTTATCAGCTAAAGTTGATAGCCTACATAACGAAATTAATATTCTTAAAGGAGAATGAATATGACTCAAACTGTAGCAGAAGTCTTAGCATCAGCAGATGATTCAGTAACACTTATTAATGATATAAATGCAAACAACAGTGATTCAAATTATGTGCCAAGTAGTTATAGCCAAAATGAAATAAATAATATGGTTCAGCGTAATGTTGACCATTTAGAAATAATCTTGAATTATACAGAGCCAGATGTAGCAGGAAGCTCAGAAGATAAATCATCTTACACTTCAGCGATTGCGACTGGTAAAGCATATATTGCAGCGAACTAAGTGAATGGCATTATTCCCAATTACTCCACCCGCAGGCATAGTCAAGAACGGAACTGATTATGGCAACAAAGGTCGTTGGGTTGACGGGAATTTAGTTCGCTTTGAAAATGGCTACCTCAAACCTATAGGTGGCTGGACAAAACTTAGAGCTACAGCACTAGATGGCGCACCCATTGGGATGTACGCCTATAACGATAACTTGGGCCAACCAGTATTAGCAGTTGGTACAAGAGAAAAGGTGTATGTTTTATACGACAACACTTGGACTGATATCACACCAGTCGGTTTTGTTAATGATGAAAGTAATGACCCTCTTGGTTTTGGTGCATACCATTACAATGTTGAAGATTATGGTGATGCTCGTTCAGAATCAGGTTTACCTTTAGATACAGGTCATTTTTCTTTTGACAACTGGGGTGAACATTTAAACTTCTGTTTTTCTGGCGATGGTAAGATTTACCAATGGCGACCAGATTCAGCAGGTGGATCACCTGATACCATAGCCACAGTCGTATCTAACGCACCCACAGGGTGTCAAGCCATTATCGTTACCAACGAAAGACACTTGGTAGCCATTGGTTCAGGCGGAGATCCAAGAAGGATTCAATGGTCAAACAGAGAGGATAATACCAACTGGACATCTAAAGCTACTAACACCGCAGGTGATTTACAAATCCCTACAGGTGGTAGAGCTATCATGGCAGCATCATTTGGTAATGACATTATTATCTTTAGTGATACAGGTATCAGCAGAATGTTCTATGCAGGTTCACCCTTTGTTTATGGTATTGCTGATGCTGGAACTAACTGTAAAGCAGTCAGCAGAAGATCCATTGTTTCTACTGGTAACTTCCTAGCATGGATGGGTGAAAACTCTTTCTTTGTTTACGATGGTACTGTTAGAGAAATACCATGCGAAGTGCATGATTATGTTTACGATTTACTCAATGTACCAGGTAGAAAGGCTTGTTGGGGTGGACACAACTCTAACTTCAATGAAATATGGTGGGGATTCCCAAGCGGTGAATTACAATACGCACCAAACAAATATGTGATTTGGAACTATGGTGAAAATGTTTGGTCTATTGGTGAACTAGACAGAGGTTGTTGGGTTGACCAAGGTGTCTTTGATTTCCCAACTTCAGCAGATAACGCTGGGTTTGTGTATCAGCACGAATCAACTGTATTAGGTAACTCACCTAACTTAGGCTCTGCTGTTCCATATGCGACCTCTGGGCCTATCGAAATAGGCAATGGTGACAATTATGTCCAATGCAATCAAATCATTCCAGACGAAGAGGCTAACACGCTTCCAGGTGTCACCCTTAGTTTCAAAGGTAAATTTACTCCACTCGGTGCAGAAACCGACTTTGGCAGTTTTACTTTTGAAAGTGATGGTTATACCGATGCTAGGTTTACTGCACGACAAGTCTCATTGACAGTTACAGGCAGTACCACACAAGACTTTCAAGTAGGAAAAATTAGATTAAACATTAGACCAAGGGGTAAAAGATAATGGATTTATCCTCACAAAGACAGTACATACAAAGGGCCGTTAATGCAACAGTTGATTTAACAACAACAAGTGCGACTTTAATTTATACAGCACCTAGCGGTGGTGATTTTGACTTTGCAATTATTGAATCAATTTTAGTAACAGAGGATGGCGGTCAACAAACAGATTTTACTTTAACCATGACAAGTGATGACTCTGTGGTGCATACGCTATGGTCACAATACAATATAGGCGCACATAATACAGTTGAATTATTAACGAGAAGTTTAATATTAACAGCAGGAGAAATTATAAATTGCACAGCTTCTCATGCAAACAAATTAAGTGTAATTATGAGTATCGTTGAATATGGAAAAGGCGATTAATAAAGTCACACCCATTAAAAAAGAACCCGAAGAATGGGAAGTTCAATGGGAACGCTGTAAGCCTTTAATTGAAAAAGCTATAGAATACCAAGACTCCTATACAATTGACGATGTAGAAGCTAAAATAGGGAATGGAATAGCCTTGTTATGGCCAGGAAAACAAACAGCTATTGTTACAGAATTTGTAGTTTTTCCTAACAAGAAAGTATTACACATTCTCTGCATAGCTGGTAAATATGAAGAAGTGGAAGAAATTTATAAAAGTATAGAAAACTACGCAAGAGAAATAGGTATAGATAAAATTACCGGAAGTGGTCGTAAAGGTTGGTTAAGAAAGGTTAAACATCTTGGATTTAAACAAGAATACATGATAAGCAAAGAATTATAGGATAAATATATGGCAGATCCATTAACAATAGCAGCAGTAGTTGGTGCAGGTGCAGCAGCTAAATCTGCATTTGATCCCGAAACAGGAAAGCAAACTACACAAATAGATCCGGCTCAACAAGCCATGTATGAAGATCTTTATTCAAGATCTAAAGGCATAGCCGCACAACCATTTGTACCTTACACAGGCAAAAGAGTTGCTGGATTTTCTCCGGATCAACTTAGAGCCTTTCAAGCTACCCGTGGTATGTTTGAAGCTGGTCAACAATACGATCCGCTTGGAACACTTAGTCAATTAGGTCAACAGCCAACACCAGGTTTATTACAAGCAGATATTGGTGCATATCAATCACCTTATCAACAACAAGTGATCGATCAAACCATGGCTGATATTCAGAGACAATCTGATATTGCACAGCAATTAGCACAATCAAGAGCAATTAAAGCTGGTGCATTTGGTGGTTCTCGATCTGCTTTACTTGAAACTGAAGCAACCAGACCTTATATAGAACAACAAGCAAGAACTTCAGCCGCATTACGACAAGCTGGTTTTGAACAGGCACAAAGGGCCGCAGAATCAGACATTGAAAGACAGATGCGAGACAGACAATTCCAGGCTGGTATCCAACAACAACTCTTAGGCGAACAATACAGAAGCCTTGGATTACTTGGTGGTATCGGTGGCCAACAACAACTCTTACAACAAAGAGCGTTGGATGTTCCTTACCAAGAATTTGGCAGGGCATTGGATTATCCAAAACAACAACTTGGTTTATTGGCTCAAGGTCTTAGTGGTCAACCTCAATTTGGTCAAACATCTGGTTATCAACCATCTGGTATAGAAGGCGTAACAACTGCAATGAACATTCTTGGTTCTCCATTTATGCAAAGTGCTTTTCAGGGTGCATCAATACCCAAATTTAGCGGAGCAAGTACAGGCACCGGAAGTGCAGGAATAGATTATTTAATTGGTCCTTAATTATGGCAAATTCATTTCAAAAACTAGCAGACATTCTTAACATAGAAACCGCAAGACTATCCGGTGATCCTAGAAGATTACAAGTTGCATCGCAGATGCAAGAAACAAAAGAATTAAAACAAGCAACCGCACAGAGTGAGGCTGAGATCAACAAAGCGATTGACGAGTCTAACTTGCCCGAAAGTCAAAAGAGATTATTAAAGGCTTTAAGTCTAAGAGAGAAAGCTGCCTTGTTCCTAGAAACACAAAAGCCTGAGAAAAAATTAACCCCGAATGAAATGGTTAAAATGGAAGAGGCTAAAGTTTTACAAAAATTACAAATAGTTGATGGAGATGTAACAAAATTAACTCCATATGAAAAAAATATTTATGACAACTACATTAAAGGCGGAGGCATAAATCCGTTTATGGAAGCTCTTGCCAAACAAATAAATGGCAGCACCGCAACTCCTCCACCTGTATCCAAAACATATACTGTAACAAGCGGTATATATAAAGGAGATTCAGCAGATAACATTATTAGCAATGCTAAAAATTTAAACCCACAATTAACTAGAGAAGAAGTTATAAAAAATTTAATATCTCAGGGTATTATAGCCGAGGGATAAAACATGGCCGAATTCATAGTTCCGCCTCCGTCTAAAAAAGAATCAGAAAATACAAAAAGCGGATTTGTATTACCAAAACCAACACCAACACCAGAAACTGCTGGTTTTGTTTTGCCCGAACCAACTCAAGAAGGAACATCTTTCTTTGGCGATATCCCGGAAGCAGAATTAAGAAAAGATCCTGAATTTATTAAAGCCGCAAAAAGCATTTATGAATGGAATGAGGGTAGAACTTTTGGTTTTAAAAACAAAGAACCAAAAAAATTAAACTCAGACGAACAGTATGCTGATTACGCTCTTAGATACATGGGATGGTTTAATTACAACATACCTAAAATGAGTAAAGAAGCTGCAGATTTATACCATGATGCAACAGATCAACAAAAAATTGATTTTGTAACTTTGATGGATAAATACGATCAAAAGAAAGTTAGTTTAGCTGGTACAGGTAGATTTGCCGCAGGTGTGCTTTTAGATCCCAGCACCTATGTTGGCATAGGAACTTTTGGTGCTGGATTAGCCGCAAGACAAACAGCAAAAGCGGCCGCCAAAAGATCTATAAGAGAAATGGTTAAATCTGGTTTGAAAGTTGGTGGAACTATTGGTGCATTGGAAGGTGCAACTTATACAGTTGCCGATGATGCTTTGCGTCAATCAGCAAGAATACAATCTGGTCAACAAGAAGGATTTGATTTTGGGCAATCAGCTAAAGCAGCATCTTTGGGATCTGTATTAGGCGGCACTTTGGGTGGATCTGCTGGTGCTGTATCAGGAAGATTTAAAGGTAAAAAAGTTGTTCAATTTGAAGATAGTGTAGATAAAGAACTTGTTGATCTAGGGTTGGATCCACAAAAAGCAAGACAAGCTGAAACATATGATCCTTGGGCGGATCCAATAGAAACGCAAGATCCAGTTAAAAGAGCAAAACAAATAGAAAAAAATGTTAAATACCAGGAGCAATATAAAGATTATAGAGCCGGTAAACTCCAAGATATTAAGATTGACACAAAGCCAAAAGAAATAAACATAAAGCCTGGAACTTTGGGAGAGCTAGTCATAAATGATCCGCAAGGATTTATTAAAGAAGTTTACAATGTTGATGCTCCAGATGTTTCTTATCCAAAATTAAAAATAATTAAAATTGATGATGGCCAAACTGGTGAGCCTAGATTTAACTTGGTTCAAAATCTTTCTTTAAAAGATGCCTATGATGAACAAGATCTATTTAATATAGCAAGAGCAAATAAATTATCTGAAGAAGATCTTATTAATAAAAAAGAAGATGTAATTATCGAAAGAGATTTCAACACTCTTGATGATGCAAAAATATTTGCAAGTGAAATAGTTGAAGAAATTAAATTGCAACAACCAAAAATAGAGGCTCCGAAACCAAAAACCAAAAGCAATGCACTTCCAGAAAGTTTAAAGATACCGCCCAAGCCAAAACTAAGAACTGCCAGACAATATCTTAAAGGAGCAATTGGAAAAGACTCAGGAGATATGGGTGATTTTTTACAAGCACTGGAAGGCAAGAGCGGTCAATTACCACCAGCTTACAGGGCCAAACCTGGAACTACTGGAATTGGTGCAGATGGTGTTATTGCTCGTATGCAAGAAGATGGTTTTTATCCGAGAGCGACCATAGAAGGAGATCGTGGAACAACTGCCGGAGAAGCTGAATCTTTTTATGACGATATAGCTATAGATAAAACACATCCAGACGATCAATTAGCATTGGATCTTTACAACCAACAAGTTAATGAAATACAGGCAAAAAAAGAATTGCTTAATGAGTATGGTGTAGATCCCAGGGGAATGAGCGATGAAGATGTTGCAAAAGTCTTGCAAGAAATAGACGAACAAAAAATACCACCAGCACGAATAAAAGAAACTCCTCCAATGGAAATTTATGAACAAGCTATTAGGCAAACAGACGAACCTATGCTTGGCACTACAGATTTTCAACAAGATACTACAGTTGCTTTAAACCAAAAGGTTATAGATGTTGGAACGCAAATTATGGATGAGTTGGATATACCAAGAAATCCAAAAGTTTTAATATCAGACCAAATAAAAGAAGCTATCTTATTGGCAAACGAAAACAAAATTTATAGAGATAAGTTTGCCGAAGTTTTGTCAAGAAACAATTTAACTGTAAATCAATTAAGTGATTTCTTTAGGGAAAGCGTTGCCGATTCGGCAAGAAGGATGCAGCAACTTTCTGTCATAAAACAATCGTTAAAAAAAGTTGGTCAAGACCTTGGTGAGATTGAAAAACAAGAAGGTTTTTATTCTAATTTTATTGAAAATTATTCAGACATAATTAGATCCCTGGACAACATAAGAAGGGGTTTATTAGTTAGTCAGATTGCTACAGCCATGCGTAATAATACTGCACAAATTGGCCGGGTAATGTTAAATACTTTGGTCCAAGCGTTTGATGGTGCTTTAAATCAAACATTTAATCCAGTAAGAAGGGCGTTTGGAGCAAAAGAACAATTAGTAGATCACACCAAATCTTTTAGATTAATGATGAATCTAACCAAAGATAAATCCAAGGCAAAAGACTTAACTGAATTTTTAACCAAATATTATGTGAATGAGGGAGATAAATTATTTACCAAATATGCGTCTGAGGTTGCTGATTCATCTAAAGCAAAAGTATTTAAAGCTGCACAAAAAGCAGTAGATGGTCTTAACTTCCTTAACAGGATGCAGGAGTTTTATTATCGAAGAGGTATGTTTGCAACATCAATACAAAACACTCTGGCAGAAAAAGGCATTGATATAAACAAAATTGGTATTGGTGATGATCTATTAGATTATATTTCTGCTGATGATGTGTCAAAAGCGGTAGATGATGCTTTGTATTTTACTTATGCCAAGACTCCAGATAATACATTTCTTAAAAAGTTTGTAGAAATTTCTAATTCAATACCATTTATTACAACGGGAGTTTTGCCTTTTGCAAGATTTATGGCTAACGCAGTAGAGTTTCAATTTAAACATAGTCCAATTGGTTTTGGTTTGTTATTAAGGCCAAATGAAATTAAAAAAATAGCTGCTGGAGATACTTCCGCAATAAGCCAAGCAATAGTTGGAACAACCCTCTTGCTTGCAACAATTGAGGCAAAAAGAAAAGGTCCAGAAGATCAAAAGTGGTATGAATTACAAACCTCTACAGGAAAAACAGTTGATATGCGTCCATATTTTCCGCTCACTCCTTATATGTTTGTTGCTGATGTAATTACAAGACTCGAATCAGGAAGAAACTGGGGTGATGCTAAAGATATATTACAAGCATTAACCGGTGCACAGTTTAGAGCGGGTGCTGCATTAGGATTTGTAAATAATTTATTGAATGGCTTATCTGGTTTAGATACTCAAGAAAAAATTAATAGATATATGTCTGATTTTGTGGGAGATGTTATTGGTGGCTTTGCAACACCCTTTAGAATGTTTAATGATTTCTTAGATCAAGAGCAAGAATTTAGAAGACCGGAAATAACCGGTGAATTTTGGCCTGACTTAGGAAATAAGTTACTAATGAGTGTTCCTATCGCAAGAGAAAGGTTCCCGGAAGTAGAGTCTCCAACAAGAGCAGCTACACCAGGAAGACCTGAAACAGTAAAACTTCCATTTACTGATGTAGATTTACCAGGCCCATTAACAAGACAGCTAACTGGTATAACAGTAAGAGAAGAAAAAAACGATGCTGAAAGAGAATTTGATAGACTTGGTTTTAAGATGCGTGATATTTTGCCATATTCTGGAAATGAAAAAGTAGATCAAACCAGAGCAAAATACATGGGTCCATTGGTTGAATCTACAATTCCAAAAATTGTAAATACTCCGGAATATTTAAACCTAGATAATGAAACTAAAGGATATTACCTAAGGCTTGCTTTAAAGGGAATAAGAGATGCGGCCAATGACTACATAAAAGAAAATAGAATTAATGAAATTGAATTTCAAAAAGCATCTTTTAATAGGCAACCAAAATATATTAAAAAATTATTACAAAAAAATAATATTACCTGGGAAACCCTAAGGACTGATTTAGAAGAATAAAATGCCCCTAGCAACAGAACGAGTTGGTCGTTTTGGTGAATATCTCACAGCAGCAATACTCTCTCAAGTTTGTGACACAGTAGCAGTTGTACCCCACAACGCATCCGCAGACATCATCTTTGAACATAATTTAAAACTGTATAAGTGCCAAGTTAAAACTCAATCAAAGATAGAAGAACATAGAGGCAACTGGCGTTTTGATATGCGTAAAGGCCAAAGAGTTGCTCATAGAAAATATAAAGACAATGAGATAGATGTATTTGCTTTTGTTTCTGTAACCCACAGGAATGTGGTTTTTTCTAAACCTTTAGACCAGGCTCAACTAACAATTAATGATGAGCACATGAAGAACAATGATGCTATCAAAAACATCAAAGACATATTAAAAGATCTTAATTAAAGACTTTCAATATCAAATTTAACTTCTTGATCCTTGTAATGCTTAACGGAGTTTATTCCTATTTGTAGGAAATACTCCGCTAACGCTTGAGGATCTTTATTTTTTGATCCAGCTACATCAATCAAAGAACGAGCAATGTATCTGTTTATATAAACAGGTGTATTGTTATTCCTTTCATTTAATACCGGATCATCAAAATCAGATAAGTTCATTATTACTCCTATAAGGATTTTTTTAATAGCTCCTCTGGTATCTTATTACCATCACTATCTAACCCGTAAACCTTTTCAAGTTCTAGGTCTATGTAATGCTTGGCCTTCATAAGATCTTCAATCTTGTCATGCTTATCTCTGGTCACAAGTTTAATTACATTCCCCAAACACCAACCAATATTGTTTGCGACTATGTAATCTATCGGCTCAATATTGGTTCCCTTATTGTAGTGATCTCCACCTACCTGGTTGTTGGAAGCCAAGCGATCTCTTGCTTGATCCCAGTCCTGTGGTGTAGCTTTGTCTATTGACATAAATACTCCTTATTTTTTATATAAATATTACCATTATTAGTAATATTGAGGTATTATAGGTGAAATCTGAGAAAAGGGAAATTTATGGAAATAAAAGATCTGAAAGAATTTGACATCAATAACACTATAGATGCTGACGAACTATCCAAACGCTGGGGTGTTAGCAAAAAAACAATAGACAACAAAAGATCAAAAGGTATTGGACCTGGTTATTGGAAAATAACCGGCACCATTTTGTATGATCTTGATGATGTTAAAAGAATAGAAAAAGAATCTTACATTTCCAACAATGCCTAGTAAACACGCACTACTATCTCCTTCAGCTTCAGACAAATGGACTGTCTGTCCTGGTATGCCTAAGTTGGCGGCACAAGTTCCGTACACCACAAGCATCCCGGCCGTGACTGGAACTTTGGTTCACCAAATGTCTGAGATATTAATGAAAGGCCACTTAGATGGTGATATATCTTTAGAAGATTATTGGCTTGGCAAGGTTGAGATGGTTGAAGACTTTGAGATAGAGATAGATCAGGAGATGATTGATTGTGCAAAGATCTATACAGACTATGTGGAGGCAAGAACAAAAGAACTCAATGGTAAGTTGCTGATTGAAGAGCAAGTATCAATGGAAGAGATAAGCGAAAACATATGGGGTACTGCTGATGCAATTATTCTTTCAGAAGGTCGCATATGTGTAATAGATTTAAAATCTGGTAAATGGCAAGTCTCACCGGAATATAACAAACAGCTAATGATCTATGGCCTGGGTGCATTAACCAGGTATGGCAATGCTGAAACAATTATGGAACTAACGATAGTTCAACCTAGAGGAGTGAAGAAAGAACGGGCGGTTAAGACATGGGAAACCACCGGAGAAAATCTTGCTAACTGGGGATTCGATTTTCTGAAACCACGGGCGGATGCTTGTATGGATGAAAACCCTGAATATGTATTTGGGGGTCACTGCAAATTCTGTAACGGACGCAGTATTTGTGAAACTTTTAAAAATAATACGGGAGAAAAATAATGTCTGAAGAAAAAAATGAACTAACTTTTACCTTTGATGAAGATGGTAAAGAATACAAAGTAGAAGACTTATCAGATGAAAATAAGATTCTATATAACAAAGTTACGCTTGTTAATAAACAAAGACAAGATGTGATTGCTAACGCTAACTTTGAAGTTGAGAAGTTAGAGATACTTGGAAGGCACTACAGCAATGCTTTAAAAGAAGCTGTTGAAGGTGATGATACTGAAGTCGAGGTGGTTGAATGAGTTTAGCTGACATAAGAACTAAATCTAAAAAGAAACCACCAAGAATTGTTGCTTATGGTGGGGCCGGAGTGGGTAAAACTTACTTTGGTTCGCAAATGCCAAATCCAATCTTCATATTAACTGAAGATGGTATGGGTACGATTGATGCACCGCAATTTGATTTATGTAAATCTTTTGATGAAGTCATGGGCCATTTACAAAGCCTTATTGACGAAGATCACGAATTCAAAACTGTGGTTATTGATTCATTAGATTGGTTAGAACCACTGATATGGGATAAAGCCTGTCAAGACAATGGTTGGAAATCGATTGAACAACCTGGATATGGTAAAGGTTATGTTGAGGTGTTGAGATATTGGCGTCAATACATAGATCTATTAAATATCTTGCGTGAAGATAAGGGCATGATTATTTTGCAGATTGCACATAATCAGATTAAAAGATTTGAGTCTCCAGAGATAGAGGCTTTTGATAGACATGAATTAAAACTGCACCGCAAGGCCGCAGATTTGATTTTAGAACACAGCGATTGTTGTTTCTTTGCAAACTATAAACTTGGAACTGTTAAGGTCCAAGGGAAAGGTGGAACAATGACAACAAAAGCGGTGGCCGGGGATGTGGTTGCTTACTGTCGTGAGAAACCTGCCTATCTTGCAAAAAATAGGTACGCATTACCGGATGTTCTTCCCTTCTCATGGCCGGAAATTAGAAAGGCTATGTTGGGGGAAGATAAAGGTGAGTAAGTTGGGGGAAGTCGAAAGAACAAAGCGTGTTATGGCTAAGATCCAAAAGTTATTAAATCCTTTGATTGATAGCATGGATCCGGATAACAACGATTTGCCTCTCGATGGCTTACATCAACTTATTTGTATTAACCAAGACTGTGAAGAGTTCGTGGAATATATCTCGGACTATCACAGCTACGATCCAGGATAAGGAGTATATATGGATTTAAGTAAGTATAAGGCTCAGGCCGAAAGTAGTATTTTGGAAGAACTCGAACCAGGAACATATGATTTTGAATATGTTTCTGATGAGGAAATCCAGGGTAAGAATGGATGGGTGGCTTTAAAGGTTCTCTTTAGAGTCGTTGATAAACCTAACTTTATGATTGGTCATGCTTTTACAGTAGACCATGATACAAGTGAAGGTGCGATTAACCTTGGTCTATCATCATTGCATGGATTGGCACTAGCCTGTGGATTTCCGGATGGTTTTCCGGATGATAGTTCCGCTATGGTTGGTTCAAGAGTAAGAGCACACGCAGTTAAAGATGCAAAAGGCTACATTGCTATTGATGATATGAAAGGCAAGGGGTGGTCAGCACCTAAGTCAACAAAAGAAGTAAAGGTGGATGAGCCTGTTTCCAACAGTCAAGTCGAAGAAAACATCCCATTTTAACTTTTTAAAATCAGATAGGCCCTCACTATGCGGTTGCTGTGGCGATCCAGTAGGGCCTCTTCTGGTCGAGGTTGATGGTAAATGGTTTGGAGCCTGTAGCATGGAACATCAAGAAGAGATTAAGAAAGGCAATAGATCGCCTAAGGTGGCACAAGTATCAAGAGCCGGTGTTCTTCATGCTAAATCTAAACTGAAAGAAAGATATAAGGAATTTTCTGTTAAAAATAAAAGTTGGGCGTTTCGTGATTGGAGTGAGGACGATAGGGTCAATTTTTTTGAGAGTTATACCAGGGAATATTTAAAACACGCCAACGAAAGGGCAAGGAACGGGGTAGATGGATCTTACGAAATACAAGATAAGACACGGACTGAATAAAGATAAGAGTTATTTAGAAAAAAATAGAGGCAATGAAGCTGATCTTATTGCAGAAATGCAGACAATAGGATTAAATGTCGGCTTTTTAAATACAAGCGGGGATCTAGTAAGGATCCCAGTACAAGCAACTCCGGGAGTGAGGCCGGATAAAGGTAATGAGAAATCAGGTTGGTATGTTATTAATGTTGTTCATAATCATATATTCGCAACTTACGGAAATTGGAGAACGGGGGCGGAATACAAATGGAGTTCTGTCCAGATCAATACACTTACTCCAAATGAAAGACAAGATCTACAGTTAAAGATGCAACAGGCCCAGGAAGAGGCCAAGAAACAAAAGCTACAAAGGTATGAGGAAGTCGCAAAAGATTGTCAGAATCGTTTTAAGACTTACTCAGAGGTTATCAAGCATCCTTACCTGGAAGCTAAAAAAATCAAAAGTTATTCTTTAAAACTACACAATAAATCTTTGGTCGTGCCTATCTATAATTTAGATGGTGAGATTAGATCATTGCAATATATCCAGGAAGATGGATCCAAAAGGTTTGTCTCTGCCGGACAAGTTAAAGGCAACATCTTTTTAATTGGTACTGATTTTAATTCTTTAAACAAAGTTGAATCTTTGGTCGTGGTTGAAGGCATGGCTACAGGTGTAAGCGTATGGGATGCAACGCAAATACCCGTGGCTTGTGTTTTTTCTGCTAACTTTGGTAATGATGCAGTAGAAAACATAAGAAAAAAAACGGACGCCAGGATCTATTTAGCCTTTGATAATGATAAAACTGATATCGGACGCAAGAAAGCGGAAGAAATAGCCACCAGATATTACAATTGTTTGGTTCGAATCCCATCCATTGAGGGTGATTTCAATGATTTGGCTATTAAACAAGGCCTAGATGCAGTCAAGTTAGAGATAAGCGATCAAGGTTTAGGCATTAGAAGTTTCTCTATTAAACAACTAAAGGGTGAACCACCGCCTCGTTCCTGGTTGGTTGAAGGATTGTTAGAAAAATCTAAACCTAGTTTATTGGCGGCAGTCGGTGGTGTTGGTAAAAGTATGTTGGCCTTAGATCTAGCGATCAAAGTATCACAAGGGCAAGGCACCTGGTTAAATAAACCAATTAAAAATGCCGGTAATGTTTTAATGTTAATGGCCGAGGATGATAGAAGTGAAGTCTTCAGACGGACCAAAGCGTTAGATAAAGGCGATAAAAGATTTGATGCGGAGTATGACGTTTTTGCCTATACAGTTCCGGATGCACCTAAACCATTAATATTATTAAAAGATGATGCCAGGGGATTAGATCTAACACCCGAGGCCCATGAGTTAATCAATGAGATCTCAACGATTCCAGATTTATCTTTGGTGGTCATAGATCCAATACAATCTTTTGTTGCAGCACCTATTACAACGAGCCAGGAAGCGGCTCAATTGTATTGTCAGTTCTGTTCTTCCATTGCATCAAAGTTTGAGTGTTCCGTTTTATCTATCCATCATATGAGCAAGGCCGGATTGCAGACCCAGGAATCAAGCTGGGATTCTCGTTCGTCAATAAGGGGATCCGCCGCTATCGTGGATGGTATGAGGATGGCCGCCACTATTTCTTTGGCAGATGAAAAGACTGCTGAAAATATTTGTGCAGATGAGGGATTAGAGTTTGATAGAACCAGGGTTGTAAATTTCCAGGTGGTTAAAGCTAACTCTAGTGAAATGGATACCAATGCCATGACATTGATAAGGCGTGAGGCAGTCCTGGAAGTTTATGAAAAGAAAAACATTAACTTTGATTTTTAATATGAGTAAAGAATTAGAAATGCCCACAAACGTGATAACTTCGTTAAGGGTAAACCATGGAACAGGTAAAGAAAAGCTCACCACGGGCCTCTCAGAGCCTCGGTTTTTTAAGAAATGAGCAAAATTAACCAGGATACAGTCAAGGCAGTCATTTACATGGATGGTGCCATAGATCTAAACCAGGATGAGTTAAAGGAAAAGTTTAAACAGGCGATTGAGGATAACACCCTCAATCATTTTGAAATAATAACCGGGAGAAAAGATAATGATTAATTACCCATGCGGATGGTTTGATGTTGAACAATTACCAGGGGGATCTCGTGAGCGGTAAAGGAGATAAACCAAGGGATCTAATTTATACAAAAGAATATCGAGACAACTTCGATAGAATATTTAATAAGAAAAAGAAAAAGGAAAACAAAAATGCTAGTAAAGATTCAAGCAAGTGATAAAGAAGTGCAGTTAATTATTAATGCCTTAGCTGAACATGGTAAACCTATCATTAAAAAGGCCAAGCAAACCATGGAAGATAAGCGAAACCTTAAATCGATTGAGAATATTATTCATCAATTAGCCTTCGGGAATCATAAGTAATAATGTTAAACTTTGATTGTGCAATCGGGATTCTACTCTCCTTAATTAATGATGAGAATTGCCCCGGAACTACCCCCCTAAGAGGGGCAATTTCTCCATGCCTGGTTGCACAATCTTCTCGTTTAATGGCACTAGTAGTACCATACTATGGCACTAGTAGTACCTATGAAGGGTACTAGATGTACCATATATCCCAAACAATACAAATAGGAAGGCCCCTGGAAGGGCCTCCCTATATTCAGCGAGTGTATGAATGAACGATCAGTTCTGGTGGATTGAAAATTCCATACCGGATAAAGAGAGTGAATCCGGATGCGTTCGTGCGTCCGTGCTGAGTAAGTATAAGAGTTATTCAAAATTGAAATCGTGCGTGTGGAAGTGGTTTCGTTCCCGTGCGGGAGATACATCCTTGCGTCCGGCAACCAAGCTCGTTTTATGGTCCATCTGCGAAAGACATAGGATCGATACGTTCAGTTCGCATGATGCCTATGTTTATTATGGCAAGATGACCGGGTTAAACAGACGTACAGTCGGGCGTTGCGTGGATGAGTTGGTCGAGGCGGGGATCTTATGGATTGCGGTCGAGGGTGAGCGTAGGATCGTTAAACAAGCAAAACCGGGCGTGCGGAAACATTTGTTGCTCGTTGGCCTGGGCGTCGTAATGATCGAGGAATTGTCTGAGCAAGGGGATCGCTGAAGGTATAGTTTTCTGCCTGTTGTAGGATGGCCGGATCGATTGGGTATTCGTCGTATCCGTTCGTGCAGACGGGGTGGTGGAGATCTTCGTTCGTGCGTGGGGATTTATCGTTCGTGCGTTGCATGGTTAAATATTAAAGGTGGGGCGAGATGCGTTCAAGGGGATTGGAGAAAAACCCTAAACATTCGCCCCGGGTATTGATTATCTGTTCTCGTAATGCTTGAGTACCGCATAAAGAATGATAACTGCGATAAGCCATATAAGAAAACCAATACCAAAAATGTAGCCTATTATCTCAATCACGCCCGGACCCCCAACAATCCCGGCAAGTTGTTCCGTCCGGCATAGTGCCAAAGCCTTTGCAACTCGGACACTTACCCATAAATTGTTTAATGCGTTGTATTAGATTAACTATCATCTTCGGTTTCCCCTAATCATACTTACATTCAAAAATTCTATTAGTAATTATTTCAAGTATCTCATATCTATCGTTATAAATATCTAGTCCTTGCTCTCGTGCTATATCTTTAATCTCATCATCTAGCAAACCTTTTTTGTCTTGGTCTAAAACATTGTCAAATAAGTTTTCTAGTATCATAGTGTTGATTGTATTACTCATCTTCGCTATCCTCATAACATACGCCACAAAGCATTTTATCTTTAGGCACTTGGTTTAAATCTTCATAGCCATTATCTGCATAATTATTATTATCAATAATATAATCAGCTTTATAGCCGCACTCATTACAACATCCTCTGCTCATAATTCACCCCCGCTATATGATTCCTGGATAACGATATCCCTTTTGCGTTTATCCTGGTAAGTTTTAACAATCTTCCCGCATGGATAAGTTAAAATCCAATAGTCCTTGCTGAAGTCTTTACTCATGCTTGGGATGTTTTCCCGTTCCGTTCTCAGCAATTGCCGGGCCTGGTCTATCATGTCTTTATATTGAGTCATAGTTTTACCTCTTTTAAATATGGTTCTCTTAAATCTTCCGTAAATTGAAAAGCATCTTCAAGATCGCAGTCATCATCCGGAATCGAATATTTGTTTTTCAATTCTTGTAATGCACAATGTAGGCTTTCTAATTTTATATATTTAATATTCATTCTTCCCCCTTGGTTAATTGAATTAATTTATCCTGGTTAAATATTAATACCTGGTGAATCTTGTTAATTTTCTCCAGGGCGGTTTGGATAGATGGTTCACCGGTGGTGATATCTTCCTTTAAATCCAGGGCGGTATAACTTAGGTCCGCCAAGTCCTGGATGACTTCGTTGAGTGTATCGTTCATTATGTTTTACTCCTTATTAAAATAATGATGGTTGGTTTGCCTTTGCCCCTGGTTTCGTCAGAGGCTCAGAGTTAAAAGTTTTTATATTCTTGATAGTTTCATCCTGTTTAATGCTTTCCGTTGCGTGTGGCTCATGTGAGACGCTAGAAAAGAAGTCGTCCTGGAATCCGTTGGAATCTTTCTTTCCGTTCTCCTGGTAAAACCATTCAATGGCCTGGTCCATGGTAAAAGTTCCGGACATATGGCAAAAGTGGGATCTGTACCCGGTTTCAGTTAGTGGGATCGGGTGATCGTCCAGGGTTTGAACTTCGATATGGTCAATGCCTTCAAAGTAGTTCCTGGTAATAGTTAGATCGACCGCAACGCCTCGGTAATTAATACGGGTTGTTTCTTCTTGTTTCATAATACTTTGCCCGTATCAGCGTCAATGATTGCAATGGTTTCATAATCGTCATTTCTAAGAACCCATAATGGATATTCTTCTAAAACTGTTGATTTATCCCGGCTCGGAATATCCAACTCGCCAACTAATCCCAGGACATCCCGGGCATGGCAGTTGTACTTATATTTGGCTTGTTCAAAAGTCATTTTTTAACCCTCGCTATAAAACAATCTAAATGCCCGGCCTGGATTAATCTTTTTTGTTTATCCAGGCACTTGCTCAGATCTTGGGACCGCATCACAACGACCGGCCCCTGGTTATCATATTCAATTATTACTTCGTACATTAGGACCACCTCTCACACTCTAGGAACTGATCGCATATGTTCCAGGACTCGGAGTCTTTAGGAACCAGGACATGGGCACCATCGAACCAATCCATGTACCAATATTCGATAATGTCTATTTCTTTATCTTGGGTGATATAAATGCGGAACTCGTCAGATGGTCCGCCCCAGGATAATTGAAGCCGATAATATCCGGCCTTTCTGCCCTCGCCCTCGACATAATCCCAAGATTGGGCGGTTTGGTTTACATAGTCATATAGATCTTCGTATTCGTGGAAATAATCGCCCCGCTTTTTGTCTATAACTTCCAAGGCAATTTGTTCGCCCTCGGTTGCGTCCTGGTATTCCTCGAAGAATTCCCGGGCCTTTTTATAATCGGCCTCGGTTTCGTTAAATTTGCTTTCCACCAGGTCAGCACATTTTGGATCTTGGTTTGCGTTTATCATTCTTTTTATCTCCTATAAAAATAAATTGGTTATACCACGAAAGCCCCAAATAATCGGGGCCTGGTTTCGTGGGTTCTTGTTTTAACTTGCGTAAAACTTCCTTACATATTGCGAGCTGTAGATTGGCTCTCCGGAATGACTCCATGGTTGATGTTTGCCCAGGGATTTATAAATTGATAATCCGGCTTTTATGATTGGCTCTCCGTAATTATCCTCTTTGTAAAAGTTATACTTTAACAATCTAGCTATCGCAGAAAATAAAGATGTAGTTTCTATAACATCACATACACTGCTTCGGATATCTGCATTACTATCAAAACAAATTACTCTATATATCATCCTTTCTATCTCCTTAAAATGCCCAGGTATTCCCCTAGGTTCCTTAAATATCTCATATCTAATATTAGATTGCAACTTATTTATAAAAAAAGATGATTAACTTACTCAAAACTGCATTAAAATAAACCATGCCAAAGAAACCAGGAAGGAAAAAAATCAAGCTGAATGATCCGGACACTCTTAATAAAATAATTGCTCTCGGATCCCAGGGCCTAACCTCGGGCCAAATTGCTCGTTGTCTTGGTGTCTCCTGGTCAACCATTGATAGACGCAGAAAAGAAAATGCGGAAATTGAGGAAGCTATAAAAAAAGGGGAAGCATTAGGCGTAGAAAAAATATCTAACGCATTAATGACTTCCGCACGGGATGGCAATGTTACAGCACAAATCTTTTACCTCAAGAACCGGGCACCGGATCAATGGGCAGACAGACAGGAAATGAATCATAACCTGGACCTGGCCGGGATCTTATCCAACGCTAACTCCAGGATCCTCGACGTACGCCCGGACGAACCGGCCGAGCAACTCAACCTCCAGGACGCACGGGAACGAACGAACGTTCGCACGAACGCCCAGGACGACCAGGACGACCATAACGAACAATCGGACGGGGTTTCCTCTTAGTGGATCCCCTTTTCTCCCCAATGAAGCCGAGAGAATATAGGCCCCGTCCGTTCGTACGTGTGTGCGTGTGTGTAATAAATAGAGGATTAACGATTTGACCCCCCCCTTTTGTGCGTGGGGGGGCGTATATACGTATAACTGTTGAACTAAAATTTTTTAATTTTTTTGAAATATGAAATATCCAATTAACCAAGAAAGAGAATTAATGACCGCAGTTTGGTCACTTAACATCAAAGATGATCCATTAAACTTTGTTAAATTTGTCTTCCCCTGGGGTGAAAAGGATACCCCCCTCGAACATTTTACTGGTCCTCGTAAGTGGCAGGAAAAAATTTTGCGAGATATTGCAAACCATATTAGAAAAAACGAAGCCATTGATTTACCAGAGATGTTTAGATTGGCAGTTGGTTCAGGCCGGGGTATTGGAAAGTCTGCATTAGTCTCTTGGATTATTTTATGGATGCTTTCTACCAGGTTAGGAGCAACCATTATTGTTACAGCAAATACAGAACAACAGCTTAGAACTAGAACATGGGCGGAATTAGGTAAATGGCTAACTTTATCCATAAATTCTCACTGGTTTAACAAGACTGCTACCGCAATAAAACCAGCACAATGGTTCGAAAATGCCCTCGTTGAGGACCTAAAAATCGATACTGGTTACTATTACGCACAAGCACAGCTATGGAGCGAAGAAAACCCGGATGCGTTCGCTGGTATTCACTCATCATACGGAGTTTGTTTAATTATGGACGAGGCTTCCGGTATACCAGCACCGATATATTCCGTATCCGAAGGATTCTTTTCCGAACCCACGAAAAATCGCTTTTGGTTTACCTTCTCTAACCCACGCAGGAACTCAGGACCTTTCTATGACTCCTTTCACTCTAAGCGCAAGTTCTGGAAAACCGAACAAATAGACTCCCGCACGGTCGAGGGCACGGACAAAGAACTATTCCAACGCATGATCGAACAATATGGCGAAGATTCTACTGTTGCCAGGGTCGAAGTTATGGGCGAATTTCCGTCCGCAGACGATGATACTGTCATACCTATGGAACTTGTCCGCACAGCCATGGGCAGAGATGTGTCTCTGACCGCATCTGAGCCTATTTTATGGGGATTAGATGTTGCGAGGTTTGGTGGTGATAATTCTGCTCTGTGCATACGCCAGGGAAATACTGTTTTTGAAATCATTACTTTTCCGTCCATGGATTTAATGCAATTGTGCGGAGCGGTAAAAAATAGATTTGACGATGCTACTGTGATGGAACAACCGCAAGAAATATTAATTGATGTGATTGGTTTAGGTTCCGGAGTGGTTGATCGTTTGCGTGAGCAAAACCTTCCCGTGCGTGGCGTAAATGTTGCCGAGTCACCGAGTACCAAAAAAAATTATTTGAACCTTCGTGCGGAACTTTGGTTTGCAGTTAAAGACTGGTTGGCCCAAAGAGATTGTCGTTTACCAGAGGATGATGAATTAGCATCTGAACTTGCATCACCGCAATACAAATATACTTCTAGCGGAAAAATAAAAATTGAATCGAAAGATGAAATGCGAAAGCGTGGTATAAAATCTCCGGACAAAGCAGATGCACTTGCATTGACCATGGCAAGTTCTGCCGCAAGTTTTAGTGGAAGCGAGAGTTATTTCGGTTATAATTTCAAAAAACCTTTAAAATCTCGAATCATACGAGTGGGATAGTTTTACATGGCAAAAGATTACGAAGACAAAATGGAAGATATGCTTGAGAAAGAAGAGATGGAATCTTCTGAAGTAGAAGTCGAAGTTAATGAAGAAGTTGATATGGAACACCTTGCTGGTGTTATCAAATCCGAGATGGATGATGCAAAAGATTTCATTCATCAAGTCGGTGCAGAACGAGCAGAATCAACTGAGTATTATCTTGGTGAACAACCACAAGCACAATCTAGTATGCAGTCTGAATTTGTTTCAACTGATGTTAGAGACACTGTACTTTTTATGTTGCCATCTATCATGCGTACATTCTTTGGTACTAAAAAGATTGTCGAATTTGTACCGCATGGCCCGGAAGATATCCCTGTTGCAGAGCAACAAACCAATTATGTTAATTACATCATTCAAGAAAAAAATCCTGGCTTCCAAGTTTTATACGATGCGTTTAAAGATGCCTTGGTTAGAAAGAGTGGTTTTGTCAAAGTCTTTTGGGATGATTCTATTACCTCAACAACGAGCGAATACACAGACTTAGATCCTATTTCATATCAAGCCTTAGTTCTTGATCCTAATGTAGAGATTGTCAAAGAATCTGTCACCATGGAAACCATTACACAAATGGATCCTTTGACTGGTGAAGAGGTCACACAAGAAATTCCTACTAAGTATGATCTCACTATTCGTAGAATTAAATCTAAAGATCAAGTGTGTATTGAATCAATACCACCGGAAGAAGTTTTAATTTCCAGGAACGCTAGAGATTTAGAATCTGCATCTTATGTTGCACATAGAATGATTAAATCTGTTTCTGATTTGGTTGCTATGGGTTATGACCAAGATGAGATTGAGCAATATGCAACACAAAGTTCAAGTGCGGTTGACCCAGAAGCCTATGATGAAATCGAAGCAAGAAATCCATTTGACAACATGATATACCCGGATCGAAGTGATACCGGAGCAAAAGAAGTTTTATATGTAGAACATTATTTATTTTATGACTTCGATGGTGATGGCATCGATGAAAGAATTAGAGTTTGTACTGCGGGTGAAGGCGTAAATGTGCTGAATGTAGAACAATGGGATGATCTTCCTATTACTATGTTCTGCCCAGATCCTGAACCACATACTGCAATCGGTTCGTGTCCAGCAGATTATCTCAAGCCTATCCAGGCCGCAAAATCACAGATTATGCGAGATACTCTTGATTCATTAGGACACTCTATCTTTCCTCGTATGGCTGTCGTTGAAGGTCAAGTCAATATTGATGATGTTCTCAATACTGATATCGGACAACCTATTCGAGTTCGTGCCCCTGGGATGGTTCAACCCTTTACAGTACCCTTCGCTGGTAAAGAGGCTTTTCCTGTTCTTGGATACTTAGATGAGGCAAAAGAGAATAGGACTGGTGTGTCTAAAGCATCTGCCGGTTTAAATGCAGACGCCTTGCAATCAAGCACCAGTGCAGCAGTATCCGCTACCATGTCAGGAGCACAAGGCCGAATTGAAATTATTTGTAGACATTTTGCAGAAGGTGGACTCAAGCAACTATTTAAAGTTGTTAATAACTTAATTATCAAGCATCAAAACGCACAAGATGTCTTTAGACTTGAAGGTCAATTTATTCCTGTTGATCCTAGATACTGGGAATCAGATAAAGACATGGTGGTCAATGTAGCTATCTCTAAATCTTCCGATCAAGAGAAGTTCGGCATACTTGCACAAATGGCACAAAAACAAGAACAAATATTACAAACACTTGGAGTAAACAATCCATTGGTATCTTTACAGCAATACTCTAATACGCTCACACGCATGATTGAACTTGCTGGATTCAAAGATGCTAATAGCTTTATTAATACTCAAGTACCACCTATGCCACCCGCGCCCCCAGAGCAACAACAACCTGATGCAGCTACCATGCTCGCACAAGCAGAAGCTATGAAAGCTCAAAACCAAGCGCAGAAAGCTATCATTGATGCTGAGACTGATCGCATGAAAATTATCATGGATGATGACAGACAGCGTGATGAGACAGAAGCACAGATTAGACTAAAAGCAGCAGAATTAACCGCTAAATACGGAGCGCAAGTCAACATAGCAGAAATCAATGCTATCATGGAGCGTGACCGAGAAAACATTAGGCAAACTGCAAAGGATCAAGCTCAAGGACTATTTACTGGCAATGGCAATCAAGTTATATAACCTAGAAGTTTTAGTTGACGACCTAGTTTATGTCGGTAGTGATATTAGAGCCAAAAGCCAAGAGGATGCAGTCAGAATACTTGGTATTATTTCTGGTGGTGAAGTAACCGAGGATTCAGAAGTATTAAGCTGTGAGGAGAAAACTTTACACTAATGAAATGCTTAAAAATAACATGGGAATGGATTAAAAAGATTGCCCTAAAGATTGTAGGCTGGATTAAATATGCCTATAACAAGGTTACAGATTGGTTAAATAACTTACTAGAACCTAAATAAATTATTCAAAAAAAAGCAGGCTGAGGAAAAAGAAATAATGGCAACAAAAATTAGTAAAAAATTTTTAGATGCTATGGGTGTATTCCCAGCCGATATGGTTAGGTATTTACCATTATCCACGCAAGAGGTTTTTCGCGAAAATTTTGAACAAATCAATGGCGGTTATTTATTGCCTCAAAAAGAGGTAGTTGGTTTATTGGCTGAAGCAAAAGCATCAAAAATGAGCCAAGAAGCATTAAGAAACGATCCACATGGCAGAGGATTTCATGGTGGCGATCCAGAATTAGGATCACCATTAACGCCACTAGAACCAGAAATAAAAGGTAGAGAATTTAGAGGGCCAAGCGATCTTTATGGTTCAAAACCCAAAGTTTTTAGAAGCGTATTACCATACACAGAAGAAGAGGCATCGCCTTTATTTTACGGAAAATATGGCTCTAAAGGCATAGGATTTACAGATTCAAAAGATCAATACAAGCCAATAACACCAAAAGATGATAGGTTTTTTGGTGCATACGATGCTAACTATGATGAATTATTGTTGATGGGGCAAAAAGGACAAATGGAATCAAAATACCCTGGTGTTTTTAAAAATCGTGCTGCTGAAACTGAAGCACATGAATATATACATAGGTATGGTACTAATGTACCAAACTTGATGAACTTATTAAAAGGCTTAGTTGCTAATGTTACTGCACCAAAGAAATTAAGAAAATTAGCAACTGAATTATCTTTTGGATATAAAGGCCCTAAATATCAACATAAATATATAGATGAGGCTTTTAGAGGTTTAGATCCCGCAACTCAGGTTGAAGTATTTTTAGGTAATTTTTTAAAAACAAAAGAAGCCAAGGACATTATGGCAGGTATGGATAGTTTTGCTAAAAATCAATATATTCAACAAAAAAGAAATGAAATGTATCAACAATTAGGACTTAATTAATGGCGATTACATACAGAGGCGAAAAGTTTGCAGGTTTTAACAAACCTAAAAGAACACCTAATCACAAAACAAAATCACACGCAGTTTTAGCCAAAGTTGGCGAAACTATTAAACTTATTCGCTTTGGTCAACAAGGCGTGAGCGGTGCTGGTAAAAATCCTCAATCTGTAAAAGACAAAGCTCGAAGAAAATCATTCAAAGCTAGACACGCTAAGAACATAGCCAAAGGAAAGTTGTCAGCAGCTTATTGGGCTGATAAAGTAAAGTGGTAAGGAGATAATTATGCCAAAAGGACTATACGCAAATATTCATGCTAAACGCAAAAGGATAAAAGCTGGATCAAAGGAAACAATGAGAAAGCCAGGTACTAAAGGTGCGCCAACTGCTAAAGCATTTAAACAAGCAGCTAAGACTGCAAAGAAAAGGAAGTAACCATGCCAAAAGTAGGGAAAAAACATTACTCATATACACCTAAAGGAATGGCACAAGCTAAAGCTGCTGCCAAGAAAAAAGGTGTAAAAGTTTCGTACAAAAAAAAGAAAAAATAATGGATAACCCCGCCAGTAACAAAGATTGGACTCAGGTTTAAATATGATTAAGTTTCCAAATAAAAAATACAATATAATTTATGCTGACCCTCCTTGGCAGTTTAAATATCAGTCAAAAAAAAGAACAGAGGGGACATCGGTAGATGAAAATATAAGAGACCCACAAAAAGAATATAGCTGCATGAACATACAAGACATCTATGATTTACCAGTACAAGATATTGCAGATGATAATTGTGTTCTTATGTTATGGGTCACATATCCTTTACTAAAAGAGGGACTAAAAACTATAGAAGAGTGGGGCTTTACATATAAGACTTGTGGTTTTAGTTGGGTTAAAAAGAATAAAAACGTAGATAGTTTCTTTTGGGGTTTAGGTTACTGGACAAGAGCAAACAATGAAATATGTTTACTAGCTACAAAGGGTAAGCCAAAACGTGTATCAAAGTCAGTGCATCAAATAATATATGAGCCAATAAGTAAACACTCAAAAAAGCCTTACATAGTCCGAGACAAGATTGTTGAACTTTGTGGAGACCTTCCACGCATAGAACTCTTTGCTAGAACTGGAGACGATATGTTTACTAAAGATAATTTTGTTGGTTGGGATGTTTGGGGTAATGAAGTATCAGACCTTAATTAACAAAACTAATAAAAAAAAGGAAAAATAAGTGCGACCATCCTCGGCAAAAGCCAAGGGTCGAAAACTACAGCAATGGGTTGTTGATAAACTTGTTGCTTTACTTGGTTTTGATCCTGAAGATTTAGAATCAAGACCTATGGGATCTTCTGGTGAAGATGTCATTATGGGCGTTCAATCACGCAAACAATTCCCCTACTCAATCGAGTGCAAAAACCAACAAGCAGTTAATGTTTGGAAAGCCTACGAGCAATCTTGTACTAACTGTAAAGATTACGAACCTTTGGTTATAATAAAGCGAAACAATACTAAACCATTGGCATTAGTCGATGCAGAGTATTTTATTAAACTGCATAAAAAAGAAAATGATTGAAAAACTTATAAAACCTGTGGGGGATATCTTAGACAAATTTGTTGCTGATAAAGACTTAAAACTTAAATTATCTCACGAATTAGAAAAAGAAATTGTTTCTTTAAACAGAGCGCAAATAGAACTTAATAAAGTAGAAGCTGCACATGAAAATGTTTTTGTTTCTGGGTGGCGACCTTTTATTGGTTGGGCTTGTGGAATAGCACTCGTCTATCACTTTCTTATTGAGCCTATCATTCAATATATTCTAATTATTAATGGCTCTAATTTTGCAACTCCAGAATTTGATTTTAGCCAGCTTTCAACAATTGTCATGGCAATGCTTGGTATGAGTGGTTTAAGAACTTACGAAAAAACAAAAAAATAAAATGAGCAATTGGAAAAATTTTAAGCTAGATGAGTTTAAATGTAAGCATTGTGGTGAAAATGAGATTGAATATGAGCTTATAGATAAGCTACAATTACTTAGAGAGGATTTAGGTTTTCCATTTATTATTTCTTCTGGTTATCGATGTGAACATCATCCAATAGAAAAAAAGAAAAGTAAGCCAGGTACTCACAATTTAGGAATTGCAGTCGATATAGCCTGTAGTCACAAAGAAGCATTACAAATAGTATCCGCAGCAGAAGGTTACGGATTCACAGGAATTGGAGTCAATCAAAAAGGCAATGGAAGATTTATACACCTCGATATCGCAAAAGCTACGCATGATCGTCCAAGGCCTCATATCTGGAGCTATTGATTTCTAATGGGTGATATGGAGCTAATCTTCGATATCATCATTCCATTGGTAATCATTCCAATCTTTTACTTCATTAAAAGCCATGGCTCAGAAATACAAAGACAAGGTATTTTACTTAACAAAACTAGAGAAGAGATTGCAAAAGAATATGTAAGCAAAAAAGACTTCAGTATTGAGTTAGAAAGAATTTTCGACAAATTAGACAAACTTGATGCTAAAATAGATAAACTAATAACTGATTAATATGGCTAATTTAAACCAAGTAGAGCTAGAAGAACTAAAAGATCAATATAGAGAGTTGATGCGTCAATATGGCGGCACTAACTTGGCTGGTCAACAAACCCCCGACGGAACATACGGATATTACACCCCAGACTTTTCATATGGAAGTTATAAAATTCCATACCAAGATCCAACCTATTCATCCGGATACGAATACGCACGAACAATAGCTGGTGGTATGCCATTTGAAGATGTGGTTGCACCTGGTATGAGTTTTTCCCCGGATCAACCAATGGGGTATACCCAAGCAGACTTAAGAAAAAAAGAAATATATGGTGACTTTAATGGCGTTATGCCAACTGCACCTACCAAAGGAACACCGGTAGAAGCATCTTACGAAACAATGCCTGATGCTCCAGTTGGTACTCCAGCACCAGAGCGTTATGTACCAGGTCAAACTCCTTTTCCAGGAATACCAGATTTTTTAAAAGATTTAGATTTTAGTAATTTACCAGGAGTGCAAGAACCATCAGAGCCACAGTTTGGATCATCTGCACCAGCAGGTTTTATACCGCCACCCCCAGGCTCTTTCAATACTATGGCTTTTGTAGATTACTATAATCCTACAACTGGAGAAACTTGGTCAGCACCTAGTGGTGGATGGACTGCACCAGAGGGATGGGTTATAGGCAGACCAGATGGCGGTTTAAAATTAACTTTTGACGAAGTAGATCCATCTGTTTCTGGCAGACCAGACTATGATCCTTATTTAGCCGCTTTAGAAGCTGCTGCACAAACGCAAAGAGATGTTGCAATAAATCCAAATCCTTATAATCAATTGACTGGGAATGATTACTCAGGTTTATTTAAACTAGATGAAAACCTTACAAACTTTGAAGAGATTGCTGACAAGATTGATATGGGTGAAGTTGCTAAAATAGATATAGAAAAAATAGATATTCCAGAATCAGTTAGTTTATTTAGCGACATATTTAAAGAACCAGTATCAGCAGAACCAACACTACCATCTATATTCGATCAACCTACCGCACCGGTGATGCCAACCATGTTTATGGAACCTATGGTACAACCAATCGTGCCACAACCGATACCCCCAATGAATCTTACTAGATTATCTAACCTACCAGTTTCTAATTTTGTCCAGCCTAGCGTTGAAGAAATCGTATCTCCAATAAGAATAGGCAGAACATTACCACCAACACCAAGAGGATTATTTAGTTTATAAATGTCAATCACACACGAAGAAGTAGTTAAAGCAGCAGAAGCTGAAAGAATTTTAAATTCTGATGTCTTTAAAGAAGCAATAGAAAATCTTAAAAACGAATACATAACTCACTGGTTAAACTCTCGTGGCATTGATGATGTTGCGGTTAGAGAAGACTTCCACAGATCCTTATTACTTCTTCCTGAAGTAGAAAGACATTTACGCATCATGGCTGAGAAAGGTAAACTCACAAAAGCCAACATTAATAAAATTCGTAACATAGCCTAAAACTTTCCCTTTTATACATTCTTGATATAAAATATCCCTAAATACAATATAGGAGTATTTATATGAGCAATAACGGAAAACCGACTGCTTTACAAACCGAAGGTGAATTAGCAACCTCAGCGTTTGAAAGTTTCTTAGCCCCTGAAGAGGACACGCAAGAAGAAGCAGTCATAGAGGAAGCTGAAGAGAGCATCGAACCAGAAGTTGATGACTTTGACGAACAAGACGAAGAGCTTGTCGATGAGGAAGAACTCGAATACGATGACGAAGAAGATGGTGAAGAAGAAACGGAAGTTGAAGAGGTAGAAGAGCAACCCGTCTACAGAGTCACAGTTGATGGCTCAGAGATAGAGGTCACGCAGGACGAACTCATTAATGGTTATTCACGCCAACAAGATTATACGAGGAAGACACAGGAACTTGCCAATCAAAGAAAAACGATTGAGCAACAAGCCCAAGAGCTTCAGCAAAGAGATGCGATTTACGCACAGTTGCTACCAAAAATGGAAGCTGAATTACAAGCTTCAATGGTAGATGAACCGGATTGGAAGACTTTAGTAGATGAAGATCCAGTTGCTTATGTCAGAGAACAACAAATCTGGAATGAGAAGAAGGAAAAGTTAGAGGCGGCAAAGGCTGAAAGACAAAGACTCGAAAGAGAGGCTTATGAAAAACAGCAACAACAACTTGTACAGTTTGTGCAAGAGGGCCAACAAAAACTCCTGGAGATCATACCGGAATGGAAAAATGCAGAAGTTGCTCAAAAAGAGAAACTAGCAATTCGAGACTATGGCATCAATGTTTTGGGGTATGCACCTCAAGAGATGGACGCAATCTATGACTATCGTGCTTTACTTGGTTTAAGAAATGCTTGGTTAAACTCTAAAACAGTTGAAGCCACAAAGAAAAAACCAACACAAAAAGCACCTGCAAGAGTAGCCCGACCTGGAACAACTACCAGAAAGAAATCGGTAGCACCAGCGAAAAGAGCAAAACAGGTTTTAGCAAAAACTGGAAAAGTCCAGGATGCTGCTAAAGTTTTTGAACAATTTTTAAAATAATTTTATAGGTAAATATAATGGCTAAAGTAACAAACGCATTTGATACATACAGCGCGACTTCAGACAGAGAAGATTTAAGTAATATCATTTACAACATCTCTCCAATGCAAACTCCGTTTATGTCATCAATTGGAAAAAGAAGTATTAACAATGTTGTCTTTGATTGGCAAACAGAAGTATTAGCAACTCCAGTTGCTACAGGTGAGCTAGAAGGTTTTGAACTTTCAAGATCTGCATCTGTTGCAACAACCAGAGTTAGCAATGTTGCTATGATTTCAAAAAGAGATGCAACTGTATCAGGCTCACAAGAGTCTTCAGACCCTGCTGGTAAGAGATCAGAAATGGCTCATCAACTAGCTATCATGTCTAAAGCTCT
>Ga0222715_10000699_pt1 | contig 33515 bp, 50 predicted proteins | sample C33_9DmetaG_FD_165056 | JGI IMG/M metagenome (GOLD analysis project Ga0222715, IMG submission 165056) | Estuarine water microbial communities from San Francisco Bay, California, United States - C33_9D | ecosystem: Environmental > Aquatic > Marine > Unclassified | place: USA: California...
CTACTATACCTACTTGGAGCCCATGATACAACAACAATTCGTGGAATCTCTCGACATCCAAGATACTCTTATGAAGACGGCCGAAATGCCGGCGAAAATACGGAATATTAGTACAGCTGTTTTGGGTCTGGAAAAATCCAAAGCAGCCATGAAGAGGTCTATGTCTAAAACGAGACAAGAAATACGCATGGTGCAGTACAGTATAGTGAGCGCTCTCATGGCACATCAGTTTGATGACACACCCTTAGCATTTGGGTTTGTCCTATGTACGATATGGTTTGCTTTTAGTTCTCGAAAAAATCGATAGCGACTTCTTCCTTCTTTTGGGAACCCTTGAAGAAGTCCTGATGTTCTCTGAAGATTTCCTTGACACGACGCTGTTCATCGCGGCTAATATCCGATAACTTCTCACGGATCTTACCCACGTCTGCGTCACTGTTCTTCTTCATCTTCTTACCAAACTTCTTGAAACGGTTGGTCTTCGCAGCAAAAGTAATAGAGGTTGTAAGTGAAAACATTTTTGTTTGTTACATTCTAAGGACATTTATTTTTTAAGTTCAATCGTTCCAACTTTTCCTCAAACTCGCGTCTCTCCCCTGGCGACTCTATCTGTTTCCCTGTTGCAAGAGCCTCAATCTCTGGACCCGTGAGATGCATCGCATTGACCCTGAAGTCCTTGAATGCCTCCATTGTAATTGGGACGAGGGGTTCAACCAAGTCATAAATAGCATTCGCATAGTCCCGAATCTCCTTCTGGGCGTGGTGGTCCATACGAAGGTGGAGATAATGCATCAAGTTGTGAAGGTTAATCTTCCAATAGAATTCGGTATAGGTACATTGCGGAAGGTTACCACGCGCCTGTTCCCGACATACCCCCTCCTCGAGAAGGCTCTCGTACAGTCCAAAAGAATGTTCTAAGTGTTCATCAATTTTTCTAGTTTTATCTTCATCAATCTCCACAACACCCTCGGAGCCCTGGTTATTTACTTGAGACTGACCTCGTAGAACTCCTGGGTTGTAGTACTGTTTCGGTACGACGGAGTAGCGGGCGGAGAGCTCATTAACGGAGGCTGTTCGATGTCGAAAGTGCTGTCTCGCGATGTATAGGGGCATTTTGATATGAAATTTGAATTCCACCATTTCAAAAGGGGTCGTGTGCCAATGTCTAAGCAAGTACCTGAGGAGTCCTCGGTCTCCACGGGAAGACTTTGTCCCGTCTCCATAGCTGACCCGGGCTGCCTGAACGATTGACGTGTCCAAATCTTCTCTCGGCATGTGATCAACCAATCGTACAAATCCGTGGTCCAAGACATCTTTTTGCATAGTGTTCTAATTCTTAGTTCCTCCCAAATCTTTAATCAAGTCACTTCATTTCAAATGTCAAGTGTTTGATACGATTTTCAATATCTTCGTTTTGTGATTGATTAATAATGGATCTTATAGTATCATCAATTTTTGTATTGTATACACGATTTTGTTTGTTTATCTCTTTGGTTTTTGTATGTACAGGTATAGTATTCCAAATGCGTGTCATGTTGAAACCATACTTTTTATTGATAGAGTTGAAAAAATGTGTACAAGTTTTTCTGTCTTGTAAATAGCTGAGATTTACAATAACTACATCATTATTTTCTTCAAAAAAACGTAGATATTTATCTAATTTTTGATATCTAATTTCAAAAATAGTCTTGCCTTCATCTGTATGGTTCAACACCTTCTTATTTATATAATTTACTGGAACATCGTCATCGCCGGATAGCTCTTGTTTTTTGGTTAGAAAATCATGGAATGATGTAGTATTTTTGTCCAACTTCAAATAATATGGATTGTTATACATAGAAATCAACCAATCGTCAAGATTTCTAAATATTAAAAAATTAATAACCCGTCCGTAACTTAATAATTTCAATCTTTTTGTCGGATAACCATGCTTCCATAAGACAGATAGCTTACCAAAACACACACCATCAAATACTATTAATTGATGTTTGCGCAATAGCTCAAATAAAAAATAAGTCCCACTATTTCTTTCCCCATGTACTGTGCATATTGTGTGATTCGTTTTTTGCAGATTTTATTTACATAGGTTGGTGTCTTTAATATTCAACTCGGAGATGAGGTCATCAATATCACGATAGTACCTCTTGAGATCCTTCATAAATCGTTTATTATTCTCGAGGACCTCACACTCCACTTTATTAAGATACAACCAAGCCAAGTTTGACTTTGAATACTTTGTCATCTTTTGATTTTCATTGGGTTTACGGGCCACTAACTTCGTAGACTTTTTGGGTTTGGTGGTTGATGTAACCTCCACCCGATTGACAAAACTGAGGGCTTGCATCACGGTGTCCGCCAAGTCATCTTTCTTTTTGGACTTGAGGAATGTATCCAACCAATGGGCATTCACGTGGTCTTGTCGGATAAAGGCTTCACACCTCTCAATCGACACCTTCTTCCGTTTGTTGTATTGCGCTTTCCCAGGTCCAGCGACATCTGGAATCTTGTGACGCGCGTCATAGAGGATTGTCTCCGCGTGGGGGCACTTAATAATAAAGTACGCGTGAAGAAAGTGCATCACGGAGACCATCTTCTTATTCCGATCCGGTTGCTTTTCTATGAGGATTGTTTGGGCTGTGAGGACCCAAGGCCTTTCATCAAGATGCTTTCTCAAGGAGACATAGATACCATCTTTGTGTTCGGGTGGGACACCGGAGACATCCCATTCTTCCACAAGATTGGAGGTTTCATTGAGTAAGCACATGGCTAAGTTCCGAATACCAACATCGATACTCAGAATCATTAATTAAAGAGGTCTTTATGTCTTTAAATTAGAAACGTCGCATGGCCGTCGCACCGGCATTTTTTGACAGAGACTGACCAGCGGGGGACATACCAAAGGCTAACATGGCAACGCAGCATATACATGATATAACACCTGATATGACTGAAGGCATTGCCGCGCCTGACATAATACTACCAATACCTTTGCCAACGCCTTCAGCTGCCTGTCCAAGTGCCTCACCAGCGCCTTGAGTTTCTTGTGTCGTTGTAGTCGAAAGATCCTTTTTCAATTGCTGTGCTTGTTCATTTTTATTAATAATTTCCGAAATCTTAGATCCAACTTGTTCAGCGACAAATTTGATTTGCGCATCTTGACCAATTTTACAACTTGTATTTTTTATTTCTTTCATGAGTTCAACTGGGGGTGCTATACCAAGGGATTTGTAAACACTCAAACCAAGTGGATCGATAATCAAGTTTTTAGTGACCAACTTTTGGTTATTCACAACCTTCGCAGCAAGTTTGTTGACAGTTTCGGATGTAATATTTTTTGTTACAGAGTTTCTAATATTAGTTTTTGTATTTGATACGGAACTTGAAAAGTTTGGAATTGGATTCGCAAATCCAGTCTTCTGCTTAGTTTCTTGTTTTACTTTATCCTCGAGGTCATTTAAAACTTTGTCTAAAAGATCTTGAGTTGACTTTTCATCAAACTTTTGAAGAACTTTAATGTCGGCATTAATCTTCTGACTAACATCGAGATTGCAGTATGCAGTTACACCACTCACTGTCATGTCTTGGACTGTGATGACAGAAGCGGAGACGGCATTTTCACTTTTAGAAATAGCATTGAATACAGATTCGTTTACTACATTAGTTTCCACAACAACCTTGGACTTGGAAGCTCCCATCCTGGTATTATTTAGAATACAATCAGAAAAAAAAAATCTATTGTAACTTCAAATGAACAACAGATTCAATCAGGCCGTCCTTATTTTTGCAATTGTTATTGTGCTTGCCTGGAACTACATGCGGTACACCAATACCAAGAAGGTTGAAAAGTATGAAATGGACAAAACACAGATACTTGAACACATTGTGTCTGGAAATGAAATCGATTCCATTCTAACGATGACTGCTGCTGCCAAGTTGACCGATGACGACCAGACGATTCAAAGTGCTTATGATTTGGCCGAATCCCAGAACAGAGAGGCACTTGTTAAATTATTTGAAAGTTTATAATCTTATCCAAAATCAGATGATAACATATATATTTGGTCTACCAATCTATGTAGGTTCATTCACAGATCCTACAAGGGTTATAAAGGAATTGAAATTTTGTAAAAATAACAAAAAAGCCGATATACCCAGTGACGAAACAGAAGAGTTGGGTGGTGGATTAGAAGAAGATGAAGGTATATTGTTTGATCTTAGACACTATAAAGAGTATACTCCATATATAGATAGTGAAATTGAAAATCATACTCGTCTTTTTTTAGAAGAATTGAACGTACAAAATCTTCATTTAACAACTAACATGTGTAGAAATATAAACTGTGGACATACATGCGCCGATTATTGGTTCAATGAGTATAATAAAGGTGATCAAAGTTTAGCTCATTGGCATTTATCAAATCAAGATGATGAAATCTTTTGTCAACCAGATGAAGCCATGTTTAGTTTTAATTATTTTGCGAAATATGATAACGATACACACGCGGGTCTCTATTTTGTAAATCCATCACCAATACATGCACTCTACGAAATGATAGATGATATCGTACCAGCATTCAAAAGGAGTATAAAACTTGAAATAAATGAGGGACAAATTGTTATATTTCCAAGTTCTTTGGTACACTATGTTGAAAGGCATCAAGTAGATGATACAAGAATTACGTTATCTGGAAACTTATATAAAGTAGTTGACGGTAAAAAATAAAATGATACATAACATACTTGGATGTCCGGTGTACATCGCATCGTTTGAAAATCACGAAAAAGCCATGTTGGAGATACAGTATTGTTTAGATAATACAAATACAAGAGATCCATCCAAAGATTGGAATGCGGAATGTATTACCACGTCATCGCATGGTCATGGGTGTGAAACTGATGGCAATGTAATTAAGTTTGATTATATATTTTCAGAACTTAATAAACATATTCATATTTTTACAAACCAACTGGGTATAGATTCCACATTTACGTATAATGTATGTAGAGATGGGTCGTGTGAAGAACTTCATAATGATACCTGGATTAATATGTATACTAAAGGTCATTATCAAGATGAACATTATCATATGATAGATGAAGATGACGAACAATATGAGGGACACCCACCTTCGTATTTTAGTTTCACTTATTTTGCAAAGTATGACCGGGACAAAGATGGTACATTTACATTTATAGATCCATCACCTGGACCTATTCTATTTGAGCAATGGTCCACTACTTGTAAATATTTCAAAAGGGAGATCATACCGGAAATAAAAGAAGGTGATATCATGATTTTTCCAGCGCATATGATTCATAAAGTCACCACACAGGTGTTGGATGGACCGCGAATTACATTTTCGGGTAATTTCTATCAGGAAAAGTGAATCTCGGCGCCAACTCTTTCAACTTCGGTAAATATTGGCTCTATTTTAAATGGTATGTCCTTTGATACATTGTATTGTTCGAATACTACACTTAATCTATCCACCTTTTCAACACTATTTATTTCATGAACACCATGGGCCATATCACCTCTAAATTGTACACATTTTCCTATAGATGGTTCAATAGTTTTATACACACTGGAACTATTAAACTTTTTAAGAAACAACTGACCACCTGTAAAATTGTCCGGTAAATTTAAGTATACAACGGTTGTACACACTGGCATAATTTGTCGATTCATCCAATCCTTTTCATCAAGTGTTCCATCATAATGCTCTCCTATTGTTATACCCGATGAAACTGGTAGAATCAAAACATTACATATATATGAGTTTGTACCCGACACCTTTACATCTTTGAATATATTGTATACATCGTTCAACCCACTGTCACTGAATAATTTTTTAGTTTCATGTGTGTCACTAAAGCGTATACAAAATCCACCCATTGTCATCTTGGGGTGATTAAGTAAAACGTCTGATATCTTTTTACATGTGTCCTTGTCTATGTAGTTTTCGTTTTCTTTTAAAAATTGCTCATTTCTCGAATGAAATCTGTTATATCTAAAATGGTCTATGTTTTTATAAAAAATAAATCCAAGTATGATAATGAGTAAAACATACATATATTTTATGTCTAGATAAAAAAGAACGTAAGTATATATCTTTCACCTTTAGTGACTGGTAGAGTTCCGTGCATATGCACACCTCCAGTATATACTGTTAAATCACCCTGATTGTATTTTAAAATGGGGAGGTTTTTATAATCATTTATAAATTTGTCTCTGCGTTCTATTGTAAAATTTATACGGCTATCTATCATAGAGATCTTATTACTTTCATTTAAATCAAATACATATAATTCTCCACCATCAAAATCATGTGTATCAGATAACAAAAAACTCATGGTTAAGTAATTGTCATCAAGGTGTAATGGTATATATGCCCTCTCTTGGGGTGAATACTTCTTTAGGAATACAAACTCTAATTCAGGCTTTTTTGAAGCTAACCATTTTTCAGATTCTAGGATACTCTTGAGTTTTTCATCATATATCTTTTTAGATATATCCCAAAGTTCATTGTTTTTTATACCATCGTCAAGAATGTCAATTTGGTACTCTGGTTTTCCGTCGACACTTTCCAGATCTGTTTTAAGTTTGTACTTTTCTGCGATATTTATGATATTGTTACATTCGTGTTTTGTCAGAACACCACTTTCTACAAAACATGTATGATCCACCCACCTCCTCCGTTTAATTTTTTTTGAAAGTATCAAAATGACCAAAATGATCAAAATGACCAAAATATACAGGACCATTACTATCATGTACAAGGAAAAAAATATATATGAAATATAAGAAACTCCATGGGTGAAACAGTTTATGCTCGAGCTTATTATGCTCCACGAGATGCCCGAGATTTTGATGCGGGTGGGTGTCCAGGTGGTACCATATCAAGAAATAGGAAGGGTCGTAGTGGTTCTCGGAGACATTGGTGTATACGTGCTGATAGTGGTAACCTGCGATACGATAGCAGTGGGTCAGGACATAATCCATGTAGAGGTTTGGGAGGTGCATCATTAATAGGGGGTGGCGTAAATGGTGGTGGTGGTCAAAATGATTTCACGGGTAGAAGTCGAAATTTCAGTAATGCCCCGGCAGCTCTTAAATGTACCAATGTTAACGTAACAGATGGTAATCTTAGATCTTGGTCTGGAAGTGATCATATGTTAAGAGGTGGTGCAATTGATGATAGTGGTACATTTAAGAGTCTATACACACAAACTCTATTTGGTATATCAACATCTGCAGGTGGAACGCGTGGATATTGTAGCGAACTCTCAAATCTTAATAAGGTTGTACACAGAGATGGTAAAACATGCTATGATATGCTTTCTAACGCAGTTCAACAAAAGGCGCAGGGTATTCAGTTTTGTAAACAAAATCCCCGCGACCCAAAATGTAAATGCATTAATGTCGCAGGTGCTGGGTTTATCGATTATTGTAAAAAGAACCCCACACTCCCAGGTTGTAACGAAGTTGTCAAAGGAATTTCTGATTTTGAAAAGGCTGGTCTTAAATCAGCTACCGGATTATTTGGTAATGCGGATTGTATTGTTCCAAATGTGTGTTCTGGTGATGTATTTCAACCATTATCACCCGTTCCAGCGTGTGCTAATAAGACGGCCATTTGTAATCAAGTTATGAATCTTGATAACATCAAAGCCGCCGCGGGTGTAAAAGCTCTCCAGGGGTGTAATATTAATTTCGAAGCAGAACAAAAAAAGAAAGACGAAGCTGCAAAGGCAGCTCAAGCTAAAATAGCCGAAGTTCCAGCCGCTCGGGCCAGTCCAGCAAGTCCAGCAAGTCCAGCAAGTCCAGCAAGTCCAGCAAGTCCAGCAAGTCCAGCAAGTCCAGCAAGTCCAGCAAGTCCAACTCAACCGGTTCCCGGTGTAGGTGCGGTCGCAGCCACCCAAACCAAATTACCAGGTGGTGTATCTACACTACAGGCTGGAATTGGGGGTGGTGTGAGTCTATTCCTATGTTCTTGTTGTATACTCTTAATACTTGTTATGTCTATGGCTGGTGGTGGTGGATCTTCACGATTTCGTCGATAAAAATATTAGGTAACAATAAATGAAGCTTAACAACATTCGCCCAAGGCAAGTGCTCATGGCGAGTGCTGTGATATTGGTCGCATTGTACATTATAAAAATCATGAAGAAACCCGAGGACTATGAAGGTGAAAATGGTCCATCCGTGAAGGAAAAACCTAAAATCACAGCAGAGGATTTAAAGTCCGTTTTAAAATTCATTGGTTAGAATTGAACAACTTAAAGAGTAAATATAACAATAAACCATGTCTTGGTGTTGGTGGTGTTGCCACTCCTTTGAGGGTGCACCTTTGAGTGTACCCCACCGGTATGACGATAGACGAAGTAAGTTTTACACAGCTGGCAACTTCTGTTCATGGAGCTGTGTAAAATCGTACGCGATAGATAAATGTGGCGACGTTAAGGGGAGTATAGTGTGTGGTAACATTGTACTCATGCGACGAAAGATGTTCAACCAAATAGGTCACGTGAAACCTGCTCCAAATAGATTTAGACTCAAAGAGTTTGGGGGTGACCTAACTATAGAAGAGTTTAGAGAAAACCTCACACGAGATGAGGGACAACCACAACCAGTGGAGACTGCCCCGGTCATAGATATCGTGATACCCATTGTTTCAAACACAAAAAAGATGGATGAAATAAAGAATGCGACGACATCGAACAGTTCTCTAAAACTCAAACGAACTAAACCTCTGAAGAGGAACCACAATAATTTAGAATCAGCCCTTGGACTTATAATCACGCCTAAATCCTAACATTCTACTTTGCTTATTTGTGGGTATAGACGGTGGTACATACACCGATTTCTCACTATGGACCCACCCAGTGCCATCGTGAGCCGTCCAACGAATACCAATCTTCTCAATCGCCTTCCTACATATGACACACGGAAGTGAGTTGCCTAGACCATAACAGGTTCTACGTTCAACCACAAGCTCCCCGTATTTCCTATGTAACCATTCTGGAAATTGATGCGGTTTATTTCCCTTCTTCATACAGTCTCTATACAAACGTTTAATGAGGATTCGCTCAGCGCAACATATACAATTACTTTGTGCCTTTACAGGCTTTTTTGACATATAACTTTCAACCATGTAATATCCCATATCAACAACAATTATTACAGGTTGGTCCAGGGAACACAAACGCGCAGTGTTCACACTCGTTAAGGATGATGACGTCCTTCTTCTTCGGTACGAGGCCTTTAGAGAATCTTTGAAGTTCTTTCACAGTATAGATTCCGTAATTTATCATAACCTCCAAAGGAGGAAATTTCATTCTACACTATTATCGGATTAAATCCTTATCTTACTTTCCCTTCATGCAACAGCTAAAAAGATTACCCAACGCCTGCTTAGCCTTAAGCATACCCGCGAAACCATCAACCATTGGGGGTACCATCGTCTTGAGAATGGTTTCAAACTCCGAATCCTTTTCACCTTCATCAATTTCTTCAATGAGGTGGTTGAGAAGAGCGACGACTAACTTCTTCTTTTGTGGTCCCTCGAGTTGCTTGAACTTGGACGCGTTCATCATCAACTTCGCAACAATTGGTGGGATATCCTCTTTCTGGAGACCATCACCCAAGTACTCCCGTTTGATATCTTCAACCATTGTAATAACACCTCTCGCATCAATTTTTCCTGAGAATTTTTCCAAGATCGCTTCCATTTTATAATCTTAACCTACATTAAAAATGGATTCAAACAACACATTGGCCGCCATTGCATTTGGCATTGGTTTTATCCAGATGTATAACGACTTTATGAAGTCTGACGACATTGATGAAAAGTCAAAGAATGCGGTTCTATTGAGTCTTTTCGCAAGTATTCTCTGGCTCATATATCAATCACGCAAATATGGTATGAACTTTACAGTCGCGTATACGACGCTTGGTCTTCTCCTCCAGGTATACATTCTCAATAAGATATTGGTTAAAGAAAACAAGAAAAATGAAGATAAGATACAATGAATGTATTAGTGCAACACACCCCCAGAATAATTCCAGTGAAACCGCGTCGTCGAACTTGTGCAAAAGCTGTGAGTTTTCCAAGATTTGCAGAAGCTGTGAATGGCCGAGCCTCGATGTACGGTGTCGTGTTTGGTGGTTCAAATTGGGCACTCACAGGTCTCAACATAAGTGAACAGATGCATCAGCGCCCTTTTTGTGCCCTGGCGTTACTCTCGAGTGCTCTCGTTATGGCGAGTGTCTCAAACGCCGCCGATAAATTAGATGACGCCCAATTTGAAGACTGGGCAACATTAGAGACTGGTCGTACGTTTATGATACTATTTGCTTTAATGGTTGTGGTACCTCAATTGAATTGAATGGGTCTTGGGCCATTTTTGAAACAAACTCTAACATTTTCACCTTATCCTCCATCGTAAATGTTCCTGCCCTACGCATCACGTAGGCCAAGAGCATGAGAAGTATGTATATATTATGAACAATGGGTTCCATTTACTCCACAGCCACCTTGGGTTTTCTCGATATTAAAAATAAGGCGATTAAAAGCGTGCACGTGAACGACGCAACACCGACACCTGCGAACCCCTTGACTTCCTTTTTAGCGTTATCACACTTGACAGCCCAATTGAGAGCCGCGGCGCTACCAACGAGACCCATGATACCATAAATCACCATGAAGAGTGCGGTTTCATTTTTCGCAAACTTGGTCAACATGAGTGTGAATGGTATGGTGAGACCAATCGTCATGGTCGCCGCGAGATACTTGTTGAGATTCTCCTGGACCGTCTTACCCTTCATCGCTTCGCACTTGTTAAATGTGCTGATGCCAGTACTCGCGATAGCCACGTAAGCCATAGCGAGAAGCATCACGATACCAACGGTACCCCACGAGATTTCAAGTTCAAGTTTTCCAGATGAAATGTTTTTAACTTTATTATACATGGCTGACGCCCTCTGAGTTGCCGTGTAATCAGACATTTTACTATAACTTAAGAAAATAATTAGTTATCATAACAATGAATGTTTTAGTTTTAGGTTCTGAAGGTATAATCGGATCCGGGTTATGTAAACATCTTGAAAAATGTGGATATTCCGTAAGACGTTGGGATATTAGACTATCTTTGAATCATGATCTCAGTAACCCCGTGAATATACCAGCACTCAAACGTGTGATAGATGCATCTGATTTTGTATTTTTTCTCGCATATGACGTTGGTGGGGCAAAGTATATATCTCGTGTAAATATGGATTTTATAAATAGAAACATGATGATTATGCTCAATACATTCAATGTTCTTCATAATAAAAAGTTCATCTTTGCGTCGAGTACTATGTACAATATGAATAATGTATATGGAACTTTAAAACACATGGGTGAACACTACACACAACAATTACACGGTCTATCTGTGCGATTTTGGAATGTATATGGTCCCGAAGTCATATCACAAAAGTCACATGTTATACCAGATATGATTCACAAATGGAAAACGAAGGGGTACATAGACTTAATGACTACGGGAGACGAGGAAAGACAATTTATTCACACAGATGAATGTGCCAAGTGTTTGACGGAGGTTATGAAACATTATGAAGAAATAATTGAAACTCAAACATCTATAGATATTACAAACTTTGAGTGGACTACAATAAAAGATGTCGCGAAGTGTATATGTGATGATATCCGAGTGACCGATGTGAGAATTACAACACATGACCGTCGAAATGAACCAAGAGATTTTGTGTTAAAGTATTGGAAACCCGAACTTTCTCTAATGGATGGAATCAAGCATGTCATCGACGATACTGTGGATATCATACCTCCGAGACCACCCAATGCTTAGGATTTTTGTTGGATCCCCAACGAGTGGGTATTCTTCACATGGTCTATAAAATTCCTTGGATACTTTAATCGCAATTTTACCATCTATAATTCCAACTTCATCAACACCCTCACCCGACCACGATATGTTTTTACACATCTTGGTGGCTACGATTTCAATAAAGTCCCTAACCGAATGTGTGGTACCCGTCGCGATTACATAGTCATCTGGTGTATCTGGTTGTAACATCAACCACATAGCTTCTACATAGTCTTTTGCGTGTCCCCAATCTCTTCTCGATTCAAGATTCCCAATATGAAAACATTCACCCAACTTCAATCCCTTGACAATTTTTTGCGTCACATAAATATCACTTCTTCGTGGTGATTCGTGATTGTACAATATTGCCGAACATACGTACAATCCATTAGATTCTCTATAGTTTCTTACAAGCCAATGTGCCGCCACTTTTGATACACCATACACGGTTCTGGGATGGAACGGGGTATTTTCATTTTGTGGAACTTCTCGTACATTCCCAAACATTTCCGAACTTGAGGCTTGACATATTCTACACTTACTTTGTATATTGAGATGTTTCACAGCCTCTAGGATGTTATGAATCCCGGATGTATTTACTTCAAATGTTTCAAGTGGAGAACCTGTGTGAACCTTTGCGGCTAAGTTGTATATTTCGATGCGTTCATATTCCAAGCACTTTGATATAAGATTATATACCGATGAATAGTCTAAAATATCCCCATGATAACATTCAACTGTATCATAATGAACATCCTTTCGGACTAGGCATTTAACGTCATACCCTTTGCTTACAAGATGTTCACACATATACGAACCATCTTGACCAGTTGCACCCGTTACTATGGCTACATACATTTAAAGAATTAGGCTGTAAAACTTTAAATGCTTGTTGAAATATCAAAAGCCGAACTCATCGATAAAATAACAATTCTTGAGATAAAATGTGAGCGTATCAAAGATGACGAAAAGTTAAAAAACATTCATCACGAATTAAAAATTTTACAAAAACTTGAGTTCCACACAGATGCCAAGGAAGAATTAAAAAATGTAAATCAAACAATTTGGGACTTGGAGGATAGAATTAGAAATCTTGAAAATGTGGGTGATTTTGGGAGTGAGTTTATAGAGAAAGCTAGAAATATCTATAAATTCAATGACGAACGTGCACGAATAAAGAAGATAATAAACCTTGAACAAGGCTCAAATATTGTAGAAGAAAAGAGTTATTAAATAAATGTCCATACTTCATCACTAAATACAGTTTTAACTGTTCGAGGTCCATAGTACTTATGTGCGATATCCAAATGAAAAAAGTTTTTCTTGGGGTTACCAATCTTCATAAGTTCTATCATCCAATTGTATGAACTATTCATACAATGAACTTCATCGGCGTTTTCTATGACGGAAATATATTCAAAAATATTTGGACGTTCACACTGAAAAAACTCCTGTCTATTGTCCACAACTTTTGAATGTGGTTTATATACAAACTTGTCTGTGGATACATTAATAACTCGGTCGCGTTCAGGATCATCATGAACAAAAATATAACTGTCCTTATCTATCGTAAACTCTTTGGACTTATCGCGTACAACTTTGAACTTGGAATACATATACTTTGGATTGATTCCAGCTTGGATGTACACGCCGTGTGCCCAGTTAGTCATAACACTTCCATCGCCCTGTGTCATAAATGCCCAACTTTTATCATCCATGCCATACGTGGCGAGTGGAATAACATCACCCTTTACCCTAGACCAAATATCACGTGGATGTGTACTGTCCACTAAAAGTATCTCCACTTTGTCTTGTATATCTCGATACATGAAACGAACACTTTCTTCGTGACAACGTTTTGCAAAAATAACAACATTATCCGTTTCTGCAAAATGACGAACCATGCCATTAAGCATGATCTGATCGCCAAGTCCAAGATGGTGTACGATGGTCTTTACCATTTATCTTTGATGGTATTGAAAACTTTAACTATCATATCTTCGGTGATGAACTGGTTATTACCAATGTAGACGCCATTATTGTTTAGGACTGTGGCGTTTGGGACATTAACCGTATCTTTCCATGTATTCAGGAATGGGTGTAAAAGTAGATTACCCGACACGATGGGTCTATGTTCTACCCCAAGTTCATTAAAAATATCACGCAGTTTTTTAACATCTTCGTGGCGTCTACATATGAATGGAAACGCAAAGCTACTATTTCCAGGGTCATTGTATGGGGTGTAAAATATGTCTGGATCAAGATGTGTAATAAAACAATCAAAGTTTCTACGCCGTATCTCAATGCTATCATCCAATCTCTTGAGTTGTTCAAGTCCCAAAACTGCGTTTAATTCTGTGTTTCTGAAATTATATCCATCGGTCAAAAATAAAAACTGTGGATTTATATCTGGATATTTGGCGATAGTTTTTTCGTAATTTTCGGGTAGAAGGTGTCTCGCCATACCATGACTTCGTTTCAACAGCATGAGTTCATAGAGATTTGAATCATTTGTTGAAATTATACCACCTTCAATAGTCGTCATATGATGACCATAATAGAAACTAAATGTACTTCCAAGGCTACTGGCGCCTCTTTTTATACCATCGGGTCCAACAACTCCGTGGGATTCACAGATATCTTCGAGAAATATCGCATTGGGGTACTTCTCCTTCAATGTCTCTACAGGTGCATTCAAACCAAGGAGATGCGTAACGAAAACAATTCGAATATCTTCATCTGGTAAATTACCCAAATCAAAACTGTATCTGTTTAGATCTACGTCACAGAAAACTGGTTCAAGACCAATCTGAAAAACAGGTGATACATTTGTAACCCACGTACATGCAGGTACAAGTACCTTTGAACCATTTGGGATATTGTAGAGTTCCTTGACTGAAGCTAAGAGTAAAAGATTCGCTGTACTCCCAGAGGTTACATACACCGAATGTTTACATCCAAGCCAAGTACTCCACGCATCTTCAAATTGTTTTACCTTTGTGCCACATGTGTATCTATCAGATGAAGATATGAATTCAATCAAACTGGTCTTATCAGATTCGGTGATTGCCGTTTGCATTAACGGCCACCACATATTTGTAAAGAAATATCAATTTTCTTTTAAGTTCTTATAAAATGAATCCTGTGTCTCTTGCTTTTGAATTGATTTAATGTGCCAGATTGCGATATTTGGATCTGCTTGAAATTGGGATACTTTATTAGATCCCATAAGACGTTCATGAAGACCCAAACTCCACTTGATTTTACCATCGTTTTTAAAAAATCGCCCTTGATAATCCGGCCAGTTTATCCATCCAACCTCGTTCACACGGAAGTTCATACGTTTACACCATTCTTTGGTGTATCCAGGAATTATATTGATTCGCGGTATGAATAAGATGTCAGTGTCAACCGCCTTTATATTTTTAATGAGATTCTCTTGTGGAATTTCATCTGCATCGAGAACGAAAATGTAGTCACCAGTACACTTTGTGATATGATAATTACGATGCGTTGAAAAATTGCCACAAAACTCACGTTCATTCACAACAATCCTATCATTAAATTCATGTAACACCGATTTAACTTTGGGTGTTACTTTTCCACTGTCAACAAGAATATTAATCTCATCATCTTTATCGATGACATGTACGAGAAAGGATAAAAGTGAGTTAAGTTCTCTGTGTTCATTACACACACAAATGGCGTATGAGATCTTCATATGAATACTTTTAAAGGATAAACTTTAATACAAGAAAAAAACCTAAGCTATTCTTATTATATGGAGAATCACGTGGAGATCAAGGATTTATGTGATGGAATAGACACTCGTTTGAATGAGATTGCGAGTGATATTCGAGATATTCCATTCGACTACAAACTAGTTGATCAATACAGTCATATAGATGAAGATTTATATCAAATATATGAATGGTATGAACGAAATAAAACGATGATTGACAAGTATATGAAAGAAAAACTCATAATCGAAGAAAAAATAAAAGAAATTGATATAGCTACACGTCACCTAAATAATATGGTTCAGAACACTAAATCACAACCACACACCGCGCGACGCGGTGGATCATTTTCACACCTCGATCGATCCGACCGTTATTTTTAGAATTGAAGACCCTTTAAATCCAGTTACCTCATGTATCTGATGCTCTACACAAAAACGTTCAACACCTCGAAGTGTCGGGCTACCTCGTTGACAATCATGACATAAAATAACACCACCATCTTTCATTTTTGGTAAGACTGCTTCAAGATCTTTTTTAACGCCATCAAATGAATGATCACCATCAATAAATGCAACGTCAATCGTTCTATCATTGTGGATACCAAGCGTGTACGAACTATCACCCCTCATTGGTATAACGACATTTTCCAAATTATTAGATTTAATGGCGTCATAAAATTTATACAAATGCCCATCAACCACGGGTGGTGGGGAACCATCTTGGGGTAATAACGACATATCTTCAACCCACAAGTCGTGGCAATAGACCATGACACCCCGCTTCGTAGACAACCCAGCAATGACTGCACTACAGCCAAGATAACTACCAGTCTCCACATACTTACCATTAATAGGTATTTTGGACATTTCATTTACTAAAACGTGTGTATCCATTTGATTGAGTGCTCCTTGTACACCGTTTACATAGGTAGTAGCTATGTCTCGATCATCAACTTCAAATCGAAGATCCATATAGCATATTAAGTGTATTATTCTTTAAATCACACATGTTTTCTCACGACCGGGTGAGCAACAACTTTCTTCACACATTCATGACTTTAAGTACTTCATATACAGCTGGGTGTCTTACGACGTCGCGATCATCCATGTGTACATGTTCGATGTACTCGAGATCCATGCCATATAATTTATGACTGAGATGTGCGAGTCCATTATCCTTACCAAGATCCGACTGATCCAAATCACCCGTTACGATAAGTTTCGTACCCTCACCTATCCGTGTCAATAGCATCTTCATCTGATTTGGTGTACTGTTTTGCATCTCGTCGGCGATAATGATCGTGTTGTTAAATGTTCGACCACGCATATATCCTAGGGGTTCGATAGTAATACACCGATCCATTTGATTATGGGATAGGTACTTTTCAAAAATATCAAACATCGGTTTTGTCCAAGGTTCCATCTTCTTATCCATGTCACCCGGAAGATATCCCATATCCTCATCTGCTGCTACAATTGGTCGCGTAAGAACAATGCGTCCTCTAAATGCGGTGTGTATATGTTCCATGCCAACTTGACACGCCAGCATCGTTTTACCTGTACCAGCGGGTCCTGTACACACGACAATCGGCTTTGGCGACCTAAGTGCTAACATATACTTGCATTGCCCAGCAGTCTTGGGGAACTCCATATACTATACTTAAAGTTTTTTTCCTTAAATATATTAAGATGGAATATCACCTCATTCAAATGAGACCTACAAAAACATTTCTAAGTTTGGTTGACCCAAAAAAGAAGAGTCGTTTTGTATGTTTCAGTGATAAAGATACGGCGGACACGTTTGTAAATTATGTCACACATTTCAGGTCTAAACACGGACATTGGCCAAATATGGACATGTCAAGTCGGGTGGCGACCGTGAAGAGTAAGGTTAGCGTGAAGAAACGAACACCAGAAGAACTCAAGAAGTATATCGGTTTGGAAACGTATGACTTTGAAAATATCGAAGAAATGGTCAAACGCACAAACATCTCATTCATATGTATCACTAATTTCGCGTATATTCCAAATGGTCATGAACAGCAGATTGTAAGTTTCTCTGGTCAGGAATGGGATGGCGAAGCGGATGACCTCGCGTATAGAGGTCTTCTCGAGTTTAACTTAAAAGTAAAGTAGGATGTATACCAAACAATGTACAAAGTTGTACCTGGGCACACGGGTGTGGTCGTTGGTGACCGCAAAGATATGATTGAACGAACGGTTCGACAATCAATCCATAGACTTCACACAAAAAAACACTGGGATTCGCATTCTATGAGTTCAATTACACGATATTACCTCCCAAATGGTAAACTCTATAACCCAATGACGGATGGTCACCTACTTATAGAGAAGAAACCAAAGTAATTTAAAAATGGCTGACTTCGTAAAAAATTTTGATTGTAAAAATGAAGCACACGTGATGTGGCTCAAGGATGTTGGTCAAGCTATGGTTAAGACTATGTCGGGCGATCGTGTAGATATTGCATCGACCGTAAACAATAATCCACTCACAAATAAACCAAAAATGTCAAACCCGGCAGATTGGGCGTATATTCACTTTCAATTGGCTATGAAATATGCGACTGCAGTTCTAAGCTGTGACGCGTTCGTACCAACCAACAAAGTTGATGTACTCTTCGAGGGTGAAGTCTCTCGGATCTGAGTTTTCGTCCATGCGGATGAGCAGTATTGACCCCTTGATCTCTTCAGTGTCAAATGGTTGTGGGAGTTTGTTTTGATTCATAACTCCTCCATTTTGTGATTTCATGAGAACTACATCGAGGTCAGGCCACTGCCCAATAAACGTTGGTGCTCCACCAAGTATAAAAAATATTTCATTCTTTTTGGGATCTATGTCGACTTCTATTTCACATATGTCCCCAAATTGTTCTTTTATAAGTACGGCTACGGTCATCTTAAAATCCATGGACAAAAAAATATTTGCAGAATGTAAATGAACGGCACCCGCGTTGTGACTTTTATTGCGATTGCTATTATTATCGGTATGTTAGGTGCTCGACTTTCAGAGAAATATAGACCACAACAGGCTGATTATCGCTATGGGTTCGTCGACACGAACCCAGCGCGTCGTACGTCCCAATTTTTTGACACTTGCTCCCCTGAGAATATGGGAGATTGCCCTCGTAATAATCCTTACAAGGGTTATCCACTGCCCTAAGTCACCCCAGTAATTGTAATTTTATATAATAAGAATGGAGAACCCCACGCGTCAATATGTTATCAAGCGCCTTTCATCTCTCCTCGAGATTCCAGAAGATGATACGATTTGTATTAATCTCGAGAAGAGTATCTTGAACCACGCCGTTAAAAAATCACCCGAACCAGGTTGGGAAATACACACATTTGCAAATATTTACAAACATAAGTTTCTCCAATTGCAGTATAACTTGAATAAGTCTCCCAAACTCAAACAATTGATTCTTAATAAAAAAGTTAAATCTAAAGATGTGATCGATATGCGACCAGAGATTATGTGGCCGGATGGACCGTATGCATCAGCTATGGATGATAGAATTGTGAAAGAAATGCGACGGACATATCTTGCACAAGAAGTTAAAAATCAAGAGGGGTTTTTTACATGTGGACGATGTAAATCCAAGAAAACAACCTATTACCAACTTCAAACGCGATCTGCGGATGAACCTATGACGACATTTGTGTCGTGTCTCAATTGTGATCGGAACTGGAAGTGTTAATATAATACTTTGAATCTGTCCAATCCGTGGGCATATCCCCAACAGATAGAATAAAATTATAGCCTAGTTTCTTTTTCATAAGAGTTTTTGTACGTGCACTCGTAAATCCCAAATAATCATACGTAATGCCATGCGCCCTGAGTTGTTGTATAGTCCACTGAACCACAAAATGCATGCCTGGGCGTGCTGTGATTATAATTACCTTATACCCCAAATCTTTCACCTTATGAAGAAGTTGAATTATTGGTACATTTGGCGTTCCGTCTGTGAAGATCAGAGTATCATCTATATCAAACATGACAGCATCATTCGGACTTGCGGGGCCAATCATTAATAGTATTAAAGATTTAAATACCGCATTATAAAGACATGATCGTTGATGTCCATTGCGAAGATGACACTATCCAAATCGCTCGTATAGAACGAGAAGAGCGTGAGATGTATGTCATTTCTTTTTTAGAACGAAGTAAAAACGGAATATATAACTTTTCCACAGAACTCGAAGCTGTCCCCAAAGAGTCCATTTCTGGGTATTACGATGTTGAGAATCTCCAAGATACCAACTTATATGTGAAAGTTCCCGGTGGATATGAACTCATTGATGATAGCGAAGACGAAGACTATTCATGTTCCGAAGAGGACGATGAATCTGAGAGTGAATCCCTCGTGGATGAGGACGAGGATGAGGCTTAAATAGTAGAAACAATTTATAATTATGGAGTGTCCAGTGTGCTATGCACCAGAGACCAAATGTAAACTCGTATGCGGTCATTCCTTTTGTTATCGGTGTATAAACCACTGGTACCAAGAGTTTGGAAAAAGCACATGTCCTATATGTCGTGAAGATATTCAATTTTTTATAGAAGGAGACACCCGAGAAATTCACATACAATGTACGCATAAGTCAAAAATAGAAGACTATACCACATTTCAAGAATTACTTGACAAACATAGGGGTCTTCAAACAAAAGAAATTGAATATCTGCGACGACAGTCTTGGGTTGCTTGGGTTGTGGAATATAGAGCTAAAGATCCTATTTATACAAAGTATTTCTTCAATGGATTACAAGGAACCCAAGAAGCGTGTTACCAAAAACGACAAGAAGAACCAAAAGCGAGTGTATTCTCAAAAACATATAAGGAATAAAGTCGAAATTTTAGAAAAGACACGCAATGAAAATCTTTTTTATGTGCACACACCCAAACCAGGGAACGGGGTATGCAAGGGTGGCAAATAAGATAACAAACTATCTCGCAGACCTCCCAGATGTGGAAGTCGTGTACTACGCATTTCAGAATTATCCCGGACAAGCTATCGAAGATCGATTTATAGATCCACGGATTAAGTTTTACGACGCACTTACAATTGATTCGGAATCACCCAAGGGATTTGGGGATAAAGGTATAGTTCCAGCGATCATCGAAGAAAAACCAGATGTTTTGTTCTTATACAATGATCTCCCGGTGAGTGTATCTATATTAGATATGATCCCGGTAGAACATATGCCATCTACAAAGTATGTCTATTTGGATATTGTGTATCCATGGGAACGACTCGCATATTATGAGTCCTTGAAATCTCATAATATTGATCGCATTTGGGTCTTTCTCAATTGTTGGAAGAAACATCTCGTAGAAGACTTGGGATTTGATGAGACGCGTGTAGAAGTTCTCCCCCATGGTGTAGATTTCGAGCGTTTTACAGAGTTGGATCCAATTGAGTGTCGTCAACGGGTGGGGTTTGACGCGGATGATTACGTTGTTGTTAACATGAATCGTAATTCCTATCGGAAACAATGGTGTGTTACAATAAAAGCGTTTTTACATTTTCTCAAAGTTCAAGATATGAATCCGAAGATTAAGTTATATTGTGGTTGTCAAGTCAAGACAACTGATGGATACGATATACCAGAACTTATACATACCGAATGCGTCCGTAATGGCATGGATACGGCTACCGTGATGAATAATCATATTTTTATAAACCCCAAACCTCTCCATCTTTCCGAATCGGATATCAATGATATATACAATGTCGGTGACGTGGGTATGAACACATGTTGTGGAGAAGGTTTTGGACTCACTACAATTGAGCATGCCTATTTCAATAAACCACAAATTGTATCAGGTGTTCCAGCGTTAATCGAGACACTTGGTGAGGTTGCACATGTTGTTAACCCAGCGCTTTGGACGACTGTTTCCTCATTTGAGTCACATTCGGGGGATATCGCACATTTTGATTACATGGAGTTTGCGACATACTTGGGGATATGTTTTGCAACACGATATCAACCCTTTGAATCCCAAACGCATATTAAGAAAAATTATTCATGGGAAAAAGTATATAAGGTTTTGGAGCCATATTTCATAAAGTAATATGGCTCCGTACGAACCACCAGTTGCACATTATTCGGAAATGGATGTGTCTGAGTTTGATGAAGAGCACATATTTGCATTTATTGGTAAGTCTGGAAAACGTTTCTATTGGTTGACACGATTTTTAGAACTTGATTATCTTTGGTATAACAGACAAAGAAAGGTTATTGAGATCTGGGGTCCATATTATACCCATCTAGATAAACAATCTGAACATGTCATTAGATGTGAATTGGATTTTTTCAAGCCTAAGTTAGAGGATACACAATCTTTTGATACAGATGAGTATGTACAAGAGACCACCCATTCGGACGAATGAGTCTCGTGGAAACAAATCCACGAGACCTGTGCCAGGTGATTTTATATATAATATAATACACCCACTTCCAACGGAGATACCTACACGTATACGAAAACCAGTGTACAACCAGGATAATTACCTAACTTTACTCGAAAAGAATTATGTAGAGAATAATTTGGTGTTTAAAAAACCGAATCTTCCAGACTATACGGTCGTTCCCACACTATCCAAAACACCGGAACCATATATTTATGACATCGATCGAGTATACATGAAATTAAAAATATTGAAAAGTGGAATTATTCGTGTAAAGTTGAATACATCATTTACATCACTCTATGAAAAGTATTACTCACAAAACAAAATACCAAGTATGAAAACTCTTGTACAGGCATATAAGTCGTTTGACTTTAGTGACGAGTTTATTAATGTGATTAAAAAACGATATGAAAAGAGAGTTGCGTTTTCAAAGAAAATCTCAAACATTATCGACGATGTCTTCAACAAAGAAAAACCTAAAAAGCGTAAAAAGGAAGAAGAAGAGGTCCCCAAGGATGACGAGTGTGACGACGGAGACCCAGTAGATGAGGATGACCCACACGTGGAAGATGATGATCCAGGTGAGGATGGTGAAATGGATGTAGAAATTGACGACGACGAAGATGTAGAAGATCCTCCCGCAGAGGAATATTTGTCTGATTAGTACCTAAGTTATTTTGTAATTCACGTAAAATTACTTTACAATGTTCATCACAAACGTTCTCGTTGGTGATTATATTATTGATCGAGCTGTCTTTTGGGATCTCCGAGAGGCATCCGATTACGCACAAAAAAAATCCGAAGAAAAGGTTTGGACACTCGATAACGGTGTTGTGTTCTACGGAAACGTAGAATCGAGAGTCTACGAACCAAATCTATACGAAACAGTTGATTACAAAGATGAACATATTCTTTCTTTCACTCGACCCATCTGAGATTGCCAGTATGTCATGTGATCAACACGTTGTTAAAATCCAATTGGAAATATGTCAAATGCTGTATACGGCGTGGCATTTTTCCAATGAGGACATATACGTTGCAGAGCACGCACCCTACACAAAAGATGGTTCGAGGCGGGGGTACAGACCCGCACACCCCAAGCATCCAATGACTATGTGGGTTGCCTCGAGTTCAGACAATTATATATACGCGTGTAAGATTGGGATTGCGTTAACCCTGGAGTATACACGGAGATATGGTAAGGTGCACACATGTGCGAAACACCTTATGTGGCTTTGGGACCATCGCCCCAGCCATTTCGAAAAACGTCACAGTGAGACAGCATATTACTCCGAAGAAGGAATCCCCGAATGCATGCCCGAACAATATAGAGGGTCAAGTATCGTGGATGCATACCAACTCTATTATATGGTTGAGAAAATGTCTTTCGCGCGATATAAGTAAATACTTTCAGGTCTTGTGTCTGGTTTGTCATACCCCAATGACTCCAAAAACTTTGGAATTGCACTCGTTTCAAAGTCATGAATTTCAATGAGAATTGTGGGTTTGTGTTTTTTTATCGTATCTATCGCACCTTCTAGAACTTGTAATTCATGACCTTCCACATCAATTTTAATAATCGAGGGAGTTCCTGTGTAAATGTCATCTAACCGTTTACATTCGACATCGACCATCTGATTACCCAACTTTTCATGCATCGTCAAGGATGTTCCGCCATAGTTAATCTTATTTTCATATTGACACCCCCTTTCCGGGATGTACATACGAGTTGTACACTCTACATTTGATAACGCACACCCATACAAAAATATATCATTCTTGAGAGTGTTATGTTTTATATTCAAATCGACAATTTTGTGATATACTGGTTCATATGCGTACACTGGACCATAATCCGAAAACATCAGTGAGTTATACCCAATATTTGCCCCAATATCTAGTATTTCTGTACCCTCTTTATAATATTCTTGAATGTCTTTTCTCATCCATCCATCCCATTCGTATCCACGAGCAATGACTGGTCCAATGTATTCATCATTTTCTATGACGAAAACGGTATACCTTCCATTGTTCACTCTAACAATGTCGATTTTGAGTTCATTTGACATTTACAGGTAAAGTTAATTAAAACTTTAACCTGAATATAAATAAAAGATGTTCAGCATTGGAAAACCCGTCCCCGTGGCGCCACCGGTTCGCATTGAGCGTAAGAGAGAATACCATCCACGAACCTATACGGAGTTTGTCCGTGGTCTCAAGAATGGTGAACTCCCTGAAGTTCTCATTAAGCCAAACCAAAGCTTGGCTGTGTTTGACGATGACGAGGGTAACTACGGGGATTCTCAAATCATTCAAAATCAACACTTGTGGGAAACCATTGCCGAGAGTGACGCCAATGTTCGCATCGATATGACCGCACCCGTCTCTATTTCAGATACAATTTCAACGTTCTTTCTTCTCACGTTTATCTTTTTCGTTATTCGCAGTTTTATGTTTTCAGGTGGACCCGGTGGAATGCCCCCAAATCCATTCCTAAAGAACCAGGAGTTCAAGGTTGAGGAGGAAATTGAGACCCGCTTCAGTGATGTTGAGGGCATCGACGCCGCCAAAGATGAACTTGAGGAGATTGTGGACTTCCTCAAGCAACCCGAGCGTTACTTTGGGAGTGGTGCTAAAATACCCAGAGGTGCCCTCCTCGCGGGTAAGCCTGGGACTGGGAAAACCCTTCTCGCCCGCGCTATCGCTGGGGAATCCAATGTCCCCTTCATCCAGTGCTCGGCCGCCAACTTCGTAGAGATGTTTGTGGGTGTGGGAGCCAAACGCGTTCGTGATCTCTTTGAAGTCGCTCGTGAGAACCAGCCTTGTATTGTCTTCATTGATGAAATTGACGCCGTTGGTAAGCAGCGTAGTGCGGGTGGTATGCCCTCCAATGATGAACGGGAACAAACGATTAACCAACTCCTCACAGAGATGGATGGTTTCGACAATGAGACTGGTATCGTCGTCATTGCAGCGACAAACCGCGTGGATATCCTCGATGATGCCCTACTCCGCCCGGGTCGTTTTGATCGTAAGATTCAAGTAGGTCTCCCAAGTGTCCGAGGTCGTGAGAAGATTTTGGGTGTCCACGCTCGTGACAAGAAGTTATCCGATGATGTAAAGCTACGATCTATCGCTAAACAAACTACGGGTTTCTCTGGTGCGGACTTGGCCAACCTTCTCAATGAGTGTGCGATCCGTGCCGTTCGTGATGGTGATGGAATCATTACTAACGAGATTGTGGAAAATGTCTATCAACGCATTGTCGTGGGTGCCAAAGGTGATACGAAGTTCTCCCCAAGAAAGAAGGAACTCGTGGCGTACCACGAGGCTGGACACGCCATTGTGGGTGCGATTTTACCAGATTATGATACGGTCCGCAAGGTATCTATTATTCCTCGTGGGGATGCCGGAGGTGTGACCTTCTTCCAACCATCTGATGAAAATGCGGAATCTGCAATGTACACCAAGGAGTATCTCACACACCAAATCACCGTGGCTCTCGGTGGTCGGGCGGCAGAGGAAATCATTTATGGTGTAGATCGTATTACGACGGGAGCATCGGGTGACTTTGCTCAAGTCTATATGATTGCCCGTGAAATGCTGACAACATATGGGTTTGGTACATACAATTTTGACTATCGCAGTATGTCTGGTGAAGCCGCGCGTCTCGTGGATATGGAAATTGACCGACTTGTTGATGAATGTTATGAGGAAGCGAAGGCTATCATAGGAACACATAAACGCGAGTTGGACGTTCTCAAGAATAAGCTCATCGAGGAGGAGATTGTTGATGGCGAATGGGTCTATGAACTGGTAAAAGGTGAATGTAAAGTTCGACGTACATCTGATCTCGATAGTTTAGATTTTGATTAAAAATGTTTAAAAACGAAACACACTTACTTATAAATGAGGTTTGGAAAGATCTATGGACGCTTTTTTCTTAAGCAACACCTTGATCAACCGGATGATGATACTCCAGATCTCTGCACAATTTCTGAGCTCATTGAGACCTATCCCATGTGGTCGCAATGGATTCAACATGTACCCGAAAAGAAAGTTCAACTCTATACAATGTTTGAAACTTCAGATGTCCATCCCGAAATAATTGAACACATGAAGCTTTTTGACAAGGTCGTGGTTCCATTTGACTACCTGAAGGATATCCTTGTGAAGCATGGGGTCAATTGTGAAGCTGTGAATTGGTATACATCACCTCTTGTGACCAAAAAACCCGTAGTCGTCATGAAGCGACGGAATCCAAATAAGATTGTATTCCTCTACGTGGGTACAAATGACGTTCGCAAAAATACCATTAATTTGGTGAATACATTTGCGAAAGCTCTTGAAGGCACTGAACATCGTCTCATTATGAAGACAAATAATAGAGATGGGTTGATCGACAGTCCGAACATAAAATATGTCACTGATAAGATTAGTTTAGATGAGTTGGCTGGTCTTTACAATATTTGTGATTATGTTGTGTCGTTTACGAGGGGTGAAGGTGTTGGATTGCCAATGTTAGAAGCCCAGTACTTCAAGAAACCTGTAATTGCCCATGATCAAGGTGTATTTGTTCATATCAAAGATGAGACATGGATAACACTTCCATCACATGAAGTCCCCATTGACTATACAGATGTTCCGTCATTTCTTAAGAAGGTCTTTCACGGAACCTGGTGGGAGGTGGACTACGAGAAGGCTTATGAACTCATCATGTCCCTAATCAAGTCGTGAATAGTATTTTTTTGAATCCATCCAATATTCCTAATCTTTGATGCGTCGCCGATAACTGTATCTACTTCGCATGGACGATAAAACTTTGAGGACACCTTAATGATTACTTTGTCATCCACTATACCGACTTCGTTTTCCGCGTCACCCTCCCACCTAATCTCCTTACCAACTTCTTTGAGACACAATTCAATGAACTGTCTCACAGAGTGTGTCTCACCCGTTGCTACGACGTATTCGTCCGCCTCGTCTTGTTGAAGCATGAGCCACATGGCTTCAACGTAGTCTTTTGCGTGGCCCCAATCTCTCTCCGCGTTAATGTTACCCAATTCAATGAACTCCATTTCACCTTTCACGATCTGTTTGATACCATCCGTGATCTTCTTCGTTACAAAGTCTGTGCCACGCCGGGGTGACTCATGATTGAAGAGAATCCCCGAGCACGCAAACAGTCCATACGATTCTCGGTAATTCTTCACAAGCCAATGTGCCGCAACCTTTGAGACACCATAGACAGAGCGTGGATAGAAGGGTGTCTCCTCATTTTGAGGTGACTCCTTAACCTTACCAAACATCTCCGATGAAGAAGCCTGATATATGCGATATTTTGAAGGATGCCTACTTTGTCTCACACCCTCAAGAATATTCAGAATACCAGTTGTATTTGTCTCAAATGTATAATTTGGACACGTGAAAGATGTATGTACGCGACTTTGAGCCGCCAAATTATAAATCTCAACTCTGTCATACTCTTCACAGTCACGAATCATTTTATGAATGATTGATTGATCCAGAACATCACCCTCGTAGAGTTGGATACGAGGGTTTGTGTTATTCCCGCGTCTCACGAGACACTTGAGATCATACCCCTTTTCCAGTAGGAGTTCGCACAAATAAGACCCATCTTGACCCGACGCACCTGTCACGATGGCAGCTTTTGTGTTCATTTATATATGGGCTCACTGTGTCTTTAACTGAATTATTTTGGGAGGGTATAGTAGATATGAAGAGGACTCGGGCACCTCCCAAGAGGCTTCAGAATGAACAGGCTGCGAATGCTGCGACTAGACCTAGGACTGTCAAGTCAAAGACCGTGAAACCCCGCACTGTGAAACCAAGGACCACCGTCGCTAATGCACGCGGAGGTTTTTTACCAAAGACTAAAGATACTTTAATAAATAGACTTGAACCCCTTATTAGTCAAGTAACAAATGACGTGGATTTACAACACTTTTTGATTTCTATTTATGACGAAACTTCTAATGACGAGTACACGAAATCGCTATTCGGTGGTAAAACAGAAGAAGAAGCTAAAAAAAATATTGCTTTACACGCGAAATTATTTTCGGAAAAGTTGTACAGAGGTTCTGTACCACAGATGTCATTCAATCTTAAGGGGGATGACATGATCAACCTCGCGTATCTCATGTACTTGGATATGTTACACGATGAAACTATAAAAAAGGATATGACATTCGAAACATTCTGTGGAGAAAATATAGAAATATCGGTGAAAGTACCCGCACCAACCAAGGAAGACAAGAAAAAAACCAAAATGGAAAAGAAAACCCAAAAATCACCTGTTTACATACTATTTGGTAAAGGTATTAAACCTAAAAAGACAAAATTTATAGAAACTATAAAGGCTCTTATAGCTAGAAGTGGTGGTAAAGCTGAAGTAGCTGTGAAGAATAATTTACCCTCCATTTATCCCAATATCTTGACGGAGGAAATAACCATTCGTCAAGACCAAGTTAACGAGAATATTCTAACTCCTGGACATAATATGTTTTTGAGTATTGATCAGGAAGATGAGAAGGCTACAGTCACTCTTGATATACAGAAAACCAAGTATAAACTTCAAAATGGTACTGAAGGTAAGATTATGTATCCTCTCGTATCCGTGGCAAATCTCATGGATCCGGGTAAAGACATGCTTATAGAAAGTGCCAAGGAAGACAGTAAGTATTTCATGCTTGGATTAAATAACAGAGACATTCGTTCCAGATTAACATGGAATTACAAACAACCCAAGTTTACCATAAATCATGACAATGGTAGTACTCTAATTGAAGCGTATTATACTAATATAGCACAAATCACCAATAATACAACTACGAGCAGAAAAACAAAACGCGGCTATGCGTATCGTATAGAGAATAAAAATGGTAAATACCGCTTCCCATCTAACATGTCAAAAGCTAAAGCACAAAGTGGATCCACCGGTGAGAAGGTAGCTAAGTTTTTGGGTGATCTTTTACAAGCTCTTACTGTAGTTTCATACGTTAGAGGTAACGATAATCCTAGGTATCACTATTGTTTGGCAACTGGTGATGCTATGCTTGCAAACAACTTTGTGTTTTTGTGTTCTAGAAGTGGTGTGTCACCCAATCTTTGGATGGCTACATCTACCAAACAGGTATCAAAGGTTTATGGCAAAATGATTGAACATATTCAAGTTGTCAAACCTGCACCCACACAAGTCATAAACGCTTCAATTACGAGTGAAGGAAGTGGAAATACAAATCAGGAAGCTTCATCTGGAAGCAATCGCAGTGCACGTAGTAATAATAGGGGTTTTATTGATCGGATTTTTAGAAAAAGTCCTAGTGTCAATAATAAACCAGTGAACAATGGCACTCGTAGAATGAATGTCAACAATGCTTCAAGTATTGCCGGATCAAGTCGTGGAAGTGTCTCTAAAAATAACAATAACAATAATGTTACTAGTAACAATAGACCTGGTCAAAAGAGGGTGAGAAATAACAATACCAATGTTAATCAACCACCAGCTAAAAAGGTAAATGTCACGCGTAACAGATTAATCCAAAATCTTAAAAAGAAAAATCTTCCAAACTTTGTGATAAATGGTCTTGTCAAGAGTTATGATAATAAACGAATGACTGTGAATCAAATCCTTATAGAAGCCAATAATTTTGGTAAGACTTTTACAATGGGTAAAACTGCACAGAGAATTGGTACACTTAGACCAAGACCAAAATAAACTTAAAAACTAACCCCTCCCATAGCCCAAATGGCTCGCAACTACGAAAGTGGGTCTGACGACGACGAATCCGATTTTTTTGAAGAATACGAAGAGGCTCTCAAAGCCCGTGTGAAGTCCCTCAAAAAGATTGAAGATGCTACGGATGCCAAGGCGTTCATCGCCCTCTCCGAAAAACTTACCAAGACCAAGTTCAAGATCTACGAAGATTTCCAGAAGAAGGCGAAAAAAATTGTGGAAGAGATGGATGAAGTTATGCGAGTCTTTGTTGCCCAAGAATTGCGAGAAGACTACTTGGCACCCCACGAACACGATGAGACTGTGGTGTGTGAATACTGCGACCTTGTGAGAGGTGAGTGTGACTATGTGGAGTGTGAATGCGACAAGGAAAGAATGACCCGATTCGCAGAGGAGATTGGATGTGACCTAAGTAGCTCGTGTTGATTATAATATTTCAAGAATCATGTGGATTTATATATTGGCATGTGCACATGGAAAGTATTATGTTGGACGCACATCTACCAAAGATAGAATTCAAGCGCATTTTGATGGTAATGGTTCGGCGTGGACTAAAATACATAAACCATATAAGAAATTATTGGTGGTAAATGGTGACAAGTTTGACGAAGATAAGTATGTATTTAAATACATGGAACAATATGGAATTCAAAATGTCAGGGGTGGATGTTTCTCACAAGTGGTTTTACCTGACGATAAAATAAAAATGATTGAAACTATATTAACAGGTGTGGATGATCGTTGTTTCAATTGTGGAGAATCTGGTCATTTTATAAATGATTGTCCAGAGAGGACTGTAGAATCACACGAGTGGGTATGGGGATTTTTAAGGTGTTTAATAGATAAATGTTTTACGAAAAAAAACCCACCACAAGAACCGATTGAAATGGAACAAAGACTCCTGTGAAATTTTTTCACAGGTAGTAGTATGATGTCTATATGCGATAAACTCAAGAATAAGTGGTGTGGAGATCCCCTCTCACGTACACAGACCGAGAAACAGCTTAATCGTAAGAGTTGTGGTCCAGTGAATAAGAATGTATGTAATACGTACAATTATAAAAATTCAAACAAAAATAAAAAACAGAAGGAGATCGCCGAAAAGAAGGCGAGACTCATCGCACATCGTGAGAAATTAAGGGAAAGAAATAGACTCATGAAGGAGAAGCAAAAAGTACCTAAGTAACCCATTGTAATTTAAAAGTCAAAATGAATTCGCTTCTTGAAACTCTCCGTAGCGCGATCTCAATCTCCAGTATCATCTGGTCAGTTGGCGAAATACATTATCGTATTGTAATGTAAATGCAACGTCATATCTTCACAACTCTCTCCGTAATTTCTCTCACCTCCCTAGCAGGCGCCGGTATTGGTATGGGGTCTTGGCTTGCTATGTCATTGCCTAAGTCAGATAAAGACAAGGGTTTCTATACAGTTAACTAAAGATGGCATGTATGAACTATATAGCCTTCGATTTCGAGACTTCAGGTCTCCCCAAAGGACGTCGTGTCTCCAAAATAACACCCGAAAATGTCAAAAACTTTGATAACTGTCGTGCAGTCAGTCTCAGTGCTGCACGTTTCAGTTCGAGAGGTCGTATCATCAAGACTTTTGATGCTATCATCCGACCCGATAACTTCCAAATTGGCGAGGACTCCACAGCCATTCATGGAATCACACACGAGAGGGCACTCAAGGAGGGGCGCCCTTTCACTGAGGTCTTTTGGGACTTCATGGACTTCATTGGACCTCGTACCAAGACTCTCGTCGCGCATAACGCAAACTTTGACATGAGCGTCCTTCAATCTGAAATGATTCGTAATGGGTTGAATACGGCACAACTTGATGATTTTGTTGTTCGGTGTACGCTTGAGATGTATAGAGAAAGGTTCATGAGTCCGATTAAACTCACAAAATTGTATGAGGACATCTTCGGTGAAGCATTTGATAACGCACACAACTCTCTCGCAGACTCAATTGCGTGTGGCAAGGTGTACCCACACCTTCTTGGACAGGGTGAGCGTGTGCTCAAGCCCCTACCTATCCCAAAGGTGATCATTGGGGCATCATCTGTGGCTTCTGCGATTGGTATTAACCAGTACAAGAGACCTCAAGAACTCATTAGTGAACTCTGGAAGAAGTACAGCCCCCAAACTTTTGAGGGTCAGACCAAGGAGGAGGAAGCGCTCATTGCTCTCAATTCCCTTGAGAGTACCAAGAAGATCCTTCAAGAGGCTGAAAACTTCAAGAGTGAGACCTCCGTAGATGTTCAACAAGAGACTCGCAAACTCTTCTACCAAATTGAGCATTCAGGCTTGTTGCCTCAGCAGATGGTCCACGCCAAAGAGCACATCCGTAAGACCCTCGCGACGAACCACGGGACTCGCAATGAAAAGAAGACGGCTCAAACTGACAAGATGGCTACGAGCCTCCACGAGGATGAGACCTTTTATAAGTATGATATCTGTGTTTTGGAGGGTACGCTATACCAGATCGTAGGACGTGTGGATCGCATACAAACGAATGAGGACGGATCGCGAATGCTTGTGGAAATTAAGAACCGCGCAAATGGATTCTTCAATAAGGTGAGGGACTACGAAGAGGTCCAATGTAGAGTCTACATGGAAATGCTTGGAGATGTGGAGTACTGTCGCCTCGTGGAGACCTACGAGGGTGAATCCAAGTCATATCTCATTCAGAGGGACTATCCCAAATGGAAGGAAGAGATCCTCCCAAAGCTTCAAAACTTCTGTGAACATTTCCACGGTCTCCTAAGTAGCGCATAGACTTGTAAAAATTAAGTACAAATATGGAACGAATACTCAGCCTCTTAATTGTTGTAACAAACTTACTGATATTGTATGATTTACAACAATTAAAAGCCTTTATACACGATGGATCTATTGGACCGTACATCAATATGACTATTTTGGGTATTTTTACACTAATTAATCTCGTCAAGAAACCCATTGAAGTTGTCGATTTCCGTCCAAGTAAAAATATTGATCTAAAGTAATATGTCTGACAGAAGAAGGCCTCGATCGGTCACAGCCAATACCAATTTGCCACCAGCAAAGAGGATTAAATTGGAAGTTGACAGTGCCGTCAATAGACTGGCGAGAAACCTTGCGAGAACGCTTAATGTTCCTACAAATAAATACAACCTTGGCACTATCACAGGCATTTCTCAACCATCTTTAGGTGTTAGATTGAGTAAAAAACTTGTAGATGATTTTAAGAAGATATCTGTACAAACTGATAAAAACCAAGCCGAATACGTCGGTTCAACCAGGTTTACTGTTAAAAATACACGGGGTTATGTGAAATTTAATACACCAACTGTGAGTACTAACGGGGCTTTCACGAAAGTTACTCCTAAATTGAATGAACTTGACTCATACATAATGTATCATAGTCATCCAGTCCCACCCAATTCTCGTGGAAACACATTCACTTTGCCAAGTTTGACTGATTTTGAAGCATACATTGCGTATTACCCATACGTTCAAGCGAATATCATTCTTGAAAAGAATGGCTACTATGTGATCGATCTCATTGAAAGTGATCAGGTCATCAAACCATCAATTTCAGCGGTCAAAGAGTTTTGGTTGAATGAAATTTTTAAAGGTGGAAAGTTTAACAATTATTCACAAGTGTATCGTGGTATATATTTCTTCGAAACTTCCCCAGGAA
>Ga0222715_10000700_pt1 | contig 33478 bp, 33 predicted proteins | sample C33_9DmetaG_FD_165056 | JGI IMG/M metagenome (GOLD analysis project Ga0222715, IMG submission 165056) | Estuarine water microbial communities from San Francisco Bay, California, United States - C33_9D | ecosystem: Environmental > Aquatic > Marine > Unclassified | place: USA: California...
TAAACAAAATACCTTGGCACTACGTAAACAGATGCATTACGATAAACAACACATTAACTAACCCGATGAACCGATCTGTCTCTTAGTTTATGCCGCTCTTTGTCCAAAAGGTTTTGACGACGTACAAATGAACTCGAGGTTGAGATTAAAAAGCAGGTGTCTTCAGTTAAATGGTGTTTTATCGAGCCTGATATTAAGGACTGATATCTCTATTCATCATATGATCAGCTGTCTGGGTAAATGAAGACATAAGCTGCTGCTTGAACATCGTATCAATTTCCATTCCTTCCAATGCCTTACGCATGCACATCAACCATTGATCTCTCTCATCTACGCCAATTGAAAAGGGAAGATGTCTGGCACGCAAACGTGGATGACCGAAGGCTGCAATATAACGGTCTGGACCACCCATCCAGCCACTTAAAAACATAAACAACTTTTCTCGTGAACTTCTCAAATCTTTGGGGTGTAAATCACGAATTAATTTTGCTTCTGGCAACGATTCCATATTGTCATAAAATTCCTTAACTAACTTTTGCAAGCCCTCATCACTACCAATACGTTCATAACTTGATGTGGGTTTGAACAATTTATCTTCGTTACTTTTCACAAATAATGACCTCTGTTCCAACGTCTACCAATTCAAACAATTCGATGATTTCTGCATTCCTCATTCGAATACAGCCGCGTGAACCGGGTCGCCCCATGAGCACATCATCCGGTGTACCGTGGATATAAATATAACGATCATGGCTATCTAGATTCTTACCTTTATTCTGTCCCTTGTTTTTTCCTTGTTCTTCACCACTTAACCAGAGTATACGTGTCAGTATCCAGTCTCGCTCAGGGTGCAATTCCCGTAATGCCGGCTCATATATTTCACCGGTAGGCATTCTGCCAATAAAGACTGAATTTGGTTCACAGTCGGCGCCAATCTTTTCTGAGACTATATGTTTTCCTCGTGGGGTACATTCGCTATCCATTTCTTCGCCAGCACCGTTTTTAGCCGTAGAGATCAAATACTGTTTAATTGTCTCTTCGCCATCCAGAAGTGTTAACAACTGCGCTGAAATTGATATCTGAATATGCATATTAATTATTTACTCTAATCGTGTGCACTAATGAATCAAAGTTACCATCGGTACTAAGGATATAACCTTGTATGTTATTTCGCATCGCTACGACATTATCCTCATACCATAATGGAATATAAGGCAAATCATCAAATAGAATTTGTTGTAGCTCACGATAATATTCTGCCTGTTTTGATAATGATGACTCTACCTCTGCCAATTCTATAAGTGAGTCCACACGTGCATCGACAAACCGTCCACGATTGGCGCCATCAGGTGGAACGGCAGTGCTATGAAATACATAACGAAATATATCCGGCATCTTCAGACCTACCCAGGACAGACTATACATCTGAAAACGACCCGCCTTGATATCACCGTAAAATGTACCCCAATCATAGCTGCGAATATCCACCTCTATCCCGACTGACTTTAATTGGTCCTGAATAATTGTCGCAAGGCGTAAACGAAAAGGATCGTTTGACGTTTTATAACTTAACTTGAGCGGCGAAGCAGTATCAAATCCAGCTTGTTTAAGCAAACGCTTTGCCTGATCCGGATTATATTCAACTCCAGTTAAGTTCGAGTTTCCAGCCCAATGGTCCGGCGTGAACATGGACCCCGCCTTACGCGCCGATTCACCCATGACATATTTAATAATCGTAGCACGATCAATTGCCATTGCTATTGCATGTCTGATATTACTATTCCCTGTTATATTATCTTCCAGATTAAAACCGATATAGCTAAAAGTATTACCCTGTTTTTTATGTACAGTGATCGATTCATCCTCATTCAGCCACTGTACTATCTCTGGAGATAAATTACCTTGAACCAGATCAATTTCGCCTCTTAATAATTTCAAGACTCTTACAGTTGGATCTTTTAATGCAATGAACTCTATTATTTGATTATCATAATCACGAATCAATCTTAATCTGGAATCATCAATCCATTTTGAAAAACGCATAGGACCACTTCCAATGGGTTCACGATTAAAGTCATGTTTTTCACTAATCATGTTTTTTGGCAAAATACCTATCACTAATCTGCCCGGAAACAGCGGATCGGACTGGGTCAATTTAAAATCAATTGTGTCTTCATCAATCAATTCCATTGCCTGAATCATCTCTACCGAACCTTTATGCGGCGATACATTTTCCGGGTTTAATACCGATTCATAAGTCGCCTTTATATCAGCACTGGTTAGACGAGAACCATCATGAAACTCCCTGTTTTGTTCATTTAAGATAAATCGATAATGGTTTAGTGCCAGTTGTTCCCATCTGGCCAGATCCGGCACTGCATGAAATTGTTCATCAAAGTCGACCAGACTTTTATATATCAAGCGTGTAATTCTGTAAGAGACAGCATCAGTCGCGTAGCGTGGGTCTAGCGTAACGGGGGCTGCATTTAAGCCAATAGCAATGTTTTGTCGATTAGAATCGGAACAGGCAGTTGATAAAGAAAGTAGAAAACAAAAAAATAAAATGATACAGCAGGGTTTATTAATGATTCGCGTCAAAATCATTTTTTATCGAAGACAGCTATCGACTCAACATGGGTAGTATGAGGAAACATATCCATCACACCTGCTTGTTTTAGCTTAAAACCTTTTTCATTGACCAGTATACCCGCATCACGCGCCAAAGTTGCCGGATTACATGAAACATAGACGATGCGTTTTACGTTTTTTGTATCAAGCGCTTCAATAATTTCCTTTGCACCGGTACGAGCTGGATCCAACAATATTTTATCGTATGTCTGCTGCATAAACTCATTTGAATTATTCAACTCAGCCAGATCAGCAGCAAAGAACTTAACATTATCAATGCCATTTTTAATGGCATTATTTTTTGCACGTTGAACCAGACCCTTGTCACCTTCGACACCCGTTACTGACTTCGCCCTGCGTGCGAGTGGCAAGGTAAAATTACCAACACCACAAAATAAGTCCAGAATGGTATCTTCCTTATCAGGTTCAAGCAATTCGATCGCGAGATTAATCATCTTTTTATTAATCTCGACATTGATTTGGGTAAAATCTACCGGCTCAAAATAAATCGTGATGTCATGGTCTTCGAGCTTGTAAAACAGTTCCTCATCATCGTTTTTATTCAAGCGATGCACGCTGTCATAACCACCGGGTTGTAAAAACAACTTTAATTGATGTTCTTGTTCGAAAGTATTAAGTTTGTCGATATCGTCTTCAGTAAATTCTGCCAAATGTCTGATAACCAGAGCGCTGCCATTATCACTTACCGCTGCTTCCATTTGTGGAATCTGATTAAAATTGCTCAGGCCTTCAATCAATTGCTGTAAGGCTGTGAATTTCAAACCTACATCTGGATGCAACACTTTACATTCTGTTATGTCTGCCACATAAGGACTGCGCTTCTCCCGGAAACCCACCAGCACTTTTTCTTTTTTAATAACATGTTTAACCGCAAGACGGGCTTTATGTCGATACGCAAAACCGGGGCCTTGTAAAGGTGGTAAAATTGATTCCGGTTGAACCTTGCCAAGATGGGTAAATTGTTCCAGTAACACACTTTGCTTATGTGCCAGTTGCGACTCAGGTTTCATATGTTGCAGACTGCAACCACCGCAATAACCAAAGTATTCACACTCTGGCTCAATTCGTTGTGTATTAGCAGTGACTATATTTTCCGCAACACCTTGATCAAACTTTGCACGTTTGCTGATATATTTAAATTCAACCTGCTCCCCCGGTAATGCGTTTTCAATGAAGACAGTCTTGCCATCTATATGCGCAACTCCGCGACCTTCATGTGATAAAGATTCGATCTCCGCTGTAAATAGTCCTTCCGGTATCTTGTTACGACGGCGTTTACTCATGGAGATAAGATATTATTATGGGTTCAAGCCTGCCAGGCTTGAAGGAATTCTTTCAGGTGTGGTTTGCTTTCATCATCCAGCATGTCCCGTACTTTTTGACATTCATTCTTATAGGCATTCTCTGTTAAACGACCACGTATTAATTCATAACGCAGATAGACCAGATAGGTATTCAGGACATCTGTCTCACAATAATCACGAATCTCTTCAATACCTCCATTCACATAACAGTCCCAAACTTTATCACCACTCATGCCCATCTTTCCGGGAAACCCCAGCAGTGTTGCGATTTGATCAAGTGGCGCTTTAGTTCCCGGCATATAGCCCGCTATAACATCCATTAAGTCAGTGTGGCGACTATGAAAGCGGGACAAATAATTATTCCATTTAAAACTCTGATCATCCTCACCATTCTCCCAATATCGTTGTGCTACAACGCCATGTAACAAAGAACGATAATGTAAAACCGGTAAATCAAAGCCGCTACCATTCCAGGAAACAATCGTTGGAGTATAACGTTCAATACCTTCAAAGAAACGTTGGATAATTTCTTTCTCATCGGCATCAACATCACCCAATGACCAAACACTGAGTTTATCTTTTGTTTTTAAGACAACAGAAATTGCCACAATCTTATGCAAATGATGGCGTAAGAAATCAGATTTGCCATCCGTTTCCTGACGGCGTTGACTAAACATCAACTCAGCAGCATCCTCATCTTTAAGTCCTTCCAGATTATACAGTTTTTTACCTGACTCGATGTCTGGCACAGTCTCAATATCAAACACGAGAACGTTCATAATAATTTATTCACCAGGAAATATGTTAGTGGATAGATAACGATCACCGCGATCACAAACAACCGAGACAATCACAGCATTTTCTACTTCCGCGGACAATTGTAATGCGGCGGCCATGGCACCGCCGGCAGAGATGCCAGCAAAAATGCCTTCTTTTGCACCGAGTTCACGTGTTGTTTCTTCTGCCAATTCCTGTCCAATATCAATAATTCGATCGACGCGTAGCGGTTCATAGATCTTCGGCAAGTATTGTTCTGGCCAACGACGGATGCCGGGTATCTTCGATCCTTCTTTTGGTTGAACCCCAATAATTTGTATATCAGGATTCTGTTCTTTTAGATAACGGGAGGTTCCCATAATGGTCCCGGTTGTGCCCATGGAACTGACAAAATGAGTTATCGTGCCATCGGTATCACGCCAAATCTCTGGTCCGGTACCCTCGTAATGTGCTCTCGGATTATCCGGGTTTGCAAATTGATCAAGAATTCTACCTTCGCCTTTTGCTTCCATTGCCCGAGAGACATCAATTGCCTCTTCCATACTCCCTTCAGCTGAAGTTAATACTATTTCAGCACCAAATGCCTTCATAACTGCACGACGTTCTACACTCATACTTTCCGGCATAATTAATATCATACGGTAACCACGAATCGCCGCTGCCATAGCTAATGCAATGCCGGTGTTTCCACTGGTAGCTTCAATTAATGTATCACCGGGATGAATCTCGCCACGTTCTTCAGCATGTTTAATCATGCTTAATGCAGGTCGGTCTTTGACTGAACCGGCAGGGTTATTGCCTTCCATCTTGCCGAGAATCACATTACTGGTCTTGCCTGGTAGACGTTGTAACCTTATCAACGGTGTATTACCGACAAAAGATTCCAGCGTTTGAAAATCAGGTAATTTATTTTGTTTGGAATTCATGGTCATCTCTAACAACTGTCTTGGCCAATATTAGCGCATCTTCACGACCGACTTTTGCCGGATAGTAATTTCGACGTACACCAATTTCATCGAAACCGTTATCAAAATACAGTTTTATTGCAGCAAAGTTTGATGGTCGAACCTCAAGAAAAGTCATGAATGCATTATGCTCCTGTGCCAGTTCCAGTAAATGCTTTAACAGCACTTTTCCCAAGCCAATGGACTGATAGTCAGGATGAACACACAGGTTTAATAAATGCGATTCACCAACAGCAACTGACATAACACCATACCCAACCAGCGTCTCGTCGCGTTCAAGTACCCAACAGCAATATCCCACATGCAGACAATCCTGAAAAATGGTTTTAGTCCATGGATATTCATAAGACTGGTTTTCAATTGCTATCACAAGTTCAACGTCTTCTTCGCGCATTGGCCTGATATTTAACAGCGCTTCCTTGATGACGGCACTCATGTTATTGCCTTATAGGTTTGCATAGCAAACTTAAGGTCTTCCCACACTTTTCGTTTTTCACGAGGAGAGCGTAATAGATAGGCCGGATGGTAAGTAACAATCACAGGCAACTCGCTATCAGGATATTGATAACGTTGTCCACGCATCTTGCCGATGGGTGTCTCGAGTTTTAATAAATTTTGTGCGGCGATACGTCCAACAGCCAGAATGATTATTGGTTTTATTAAATCAATCTGTTGGCGTAGATAGGACTCACAGGCAGTCACTTCTTCCGGTTTTGGATCACGATTATTCGGCGGTCTACATTTTAATATGTTCGCAATGAACACCTGCTCTCTAGGCAAGCCCATTGCCAACAGCATTGAATTTAATAATCGACCTGCACGACCTACAAAGGGTTCGCCTTGACGATCTTCGTCCGCGCCAGGCGCTTCACCGATCACCAACCAGTCTGCATCAGGATTACCAACCCCAAACACAGTTTGCGTACGTGATTCATGCAAACTACATTTTGTACAAACCGCGATCTGTTTCGCCAGAGTATCCAGTTCTACAGGTAACACAGACGGCTGATTTTCTGGTTGGACTGAAACTTTATTCTGGCTAATACTTTTTTCAACAACACTTTCATTTATAGAGACAGGGGTATTTCTGTCTACCCAGACATCAATACCCATTTCCTTTAAATATTGTCGTTGATATGATTGCATACGTTATCTCAGACCTGCGGATGCGCGCGTTCACTCTCGCTAAACACTTTGTTTAAGGCATTGATATAGGCCTTGGCAGACGCCGTCACAATATCAGTATCAGCACCCAGCCCGTTAACAATACGTCCCTCACGATCAATCCGCACAGTCACTTCACCTTGTGAGTCTGTACCGGTGGTTATGTTGTTGACTGAATAAAGTTGAAGATTGCAACCACTATTGATCAAGCTTTCTATAGCCTTAAAAGTCGCATCAACTGGACCACCACCTTCGGCGTTGGCACGTTTCTCTACTCCATCTATAGAAAGTGTAATCTCTGCTTTAGGTATCTCACCGGTTTCAATACTGGCTTTAAGTGAAATCAATTTAATCCAGTCATTAGCACCTTCCTGAATCGTATCGCTGACCAATGCTTGCAAGTCGTCGTCAAAGATCTCATGTTTCTTGTCAGCTAAATCTTTAAAGCTGGAAAACGCAGCATTTAAATCCTCTTCCTTATCGAAGGTAATGCCCAATTCTTCCAATCGTGTACGAAACGCATTACGACCGGAGTGCTTACCCAAAACCATACGGTTTGCATTCCAGCCAACATCTTCGGCACGCATGATTTCATACGTCTCTCGACTTTTTAATACACCATCCTGATGGATACCCGATTCATGTGCGAAAGCATTAGCACCAACAATCGCTTTATTGGGCTGTACCGGAAACCCGGTAATAGTAGAGACAAGACGCGAACAATGCATAATCTGGGTGGTATCAAGATCCGTGTCGCAACTAAAGATATCCCTGCGTGTGCGTACGGTCATAACTACTTCTTCAAGTGCCGCGTTACCAGCGCGTTCACCCAAACCATTAATCGTGCATTCAACTTGTCGTGCACCATTCAAAACCGCCGCCAATGAATTGCCCACGGCCAAACCTAAATCGTTATGACAATGTACTGAAAAGACCGCCTTGTCAGAGTTTGGAATATTTTCAATCAGCTTGCCGATCAAATCACCAAAATACTGCGGTAAGTTGTAACCCACTGTATCAGGGATATTAATCGTCGTTGCACCAGCATCGATAGTTGCTTCTATTACACGACACAAAAAATCAAATTCTGAGCGACCCGCATCTTCGGGGGAAAATTCAACGTTATCGGTATAGTTTCTGGCGCGCTTTACCGCACGCACAGCATGTTCAACTACCTGATCCGGTTCCATACGTAATTTTTCCCGCATGTGTATTGGAGACGTTGCAAGAAAAGTGTGAATACGCGATGACTTAGCCGGTTTCAAGGCTTCAGCTGCACGATCAATATCCTTGTCCAACGCACGAGCTAAACCACATACGGTACTTTCCGTGACCATTTCAGCAACCGCTTTCACGGCTTCAAAATCGCCCTGGCTTGCAATGGGAAATCCCGCTTCGATAATATCGACACGCATCTTCTCAAGGGCCTTGGCAATACGAAGCTTTTCATCCTTCGTCATCGAAGCGCCGGGGCTTTGCTCACCATCACGCAAAGTGGTATCAAAAATGATTAATTTGTCCTTCATTACTCTCTACTCCAAAACTTATGCGCAGTCTAAGTTGATAGACTGAGCAATTCAAACAGGAAAATCGCGCTTTAATAAACGCAATATAACAACAGATTTTTAAATACGGTTATGTGCCCCTCAGGGCAGGAGAAATGACAGGCGAAGCAGAACAAACTGTGCATTTGCACAGTGAATAACATTGATGTTTTGACGATTTAAACGCATGACTTGAATATAGCGATATTCAAACGAATTTCAAGTGTTTCCGGCATCCACATCACTAACCTTTCTCGATTCGCGATGTTTGCGTATTAATATCAGAGTTAATATCGGCCCGGAGATAGCATATAACGATGTTATTAAACAAAGTACCAATGGTGGCTCAACAGCTATTAATACAAATATCGGAACAATAACCAATACCGCCATGAAAGGTACGCGTCCCTTCAAATCTAGCTGCTTGAAACTGTGATAACGAATATTACTGACCATTAAAATGCCAACAAGTAAGGTTATGGGTAAACAAAACACAATGACGCTAGCACCATCTTCTAAACCATAGCTACTACCAAACCAGATCATACCGGCTAAAACTGCTGCCGCTGCTGGACTAGGCAACCCCTGAAAATAACGTTTATCAATACTGGTCGCTTGTGTATTAAATCGGGCGAGTCTCAATGCTGCTGACGCGGTATATACAAATGAGGCTAGCCATCCCAATTTGCCTATATCAGACAAGGCCCATTGATACATAATCAGAGCAGGCGCAAGACCAAAAGAAATCATGTCCGATAAACTATCGTATTGCATACCAAACTCACTGGCTGTATTAGTTAAACGCGCAATACGCCCATCCATACCATCCAATACCATAGCGACAAAGATGGCAATCGCTGCTGGTTCAAATTGTTCATTCATTGCAGCCACGATGGAATAGAAACCCGCAAACAACGCACCGGTTGTAAACAGGTTGGGTAACAAATAAATTCCACGCTTATATTCCGTCACTTTGTTCTAATCCCATCGGTTGATGTAGGTAAACCACTATAGAGTGTACCTATGAAATGTGTTTACTTAAAGGAAGTGATGATTTATTTGACAGACTTCAGGTGTTATTGTCATCTTGAATAACACTAGTGGCCTTGGAATGGATTAATCGAGCTAGCACTGAACTACCTGATTGGACATATTGACCAACCTCTACCTGTAGCTTGGATTCGAGCGGCAAAAAAACATCGATAACGCCACCAAAATAGAAATAACCGCAACGTTGACCCTGACCCACTCGTTCTCCAGAAAATAAATATACATGAAAACGACGGATTAAGTTTCTAAGTCTGATAGCGGTAACAACAATGTCGCCTTCATCTGATTTTATATAAAAATCGAAATGCCGACGTGATTCATTTTCATTCGGTGCTGAACACCATTGGTCCATGACCTTCCCTTCAATCGGGCTGCGAAAAGAATAAATATCATGGAAACGCATGGTTATCTGCACACGAATTGCCTTGTTATGTAAACGTATTTCTTCCGCTTCTTCAATCAGTGTGACTACACCATATACCGGACTGACGATTGCCAATGGTTGAGATGGGATGATTCGGTCAGGATCACGAAAGAGATATACCGTAACGAATAAAACTGTAAGTGCTAAAACGAATGCAACAGGTCCAATAAATAGTTGTGCAAGAACCGCTAGTCCAAGCAATACAAATAATATTGACCAGGTTTCGCGCGCAATTAATGGATATCGATTACTGGGCATAATATGACAAGGCGCGAAATTTCAAGAAATTAAAGTGAAACGTATTTATTTTTATACATTACTATTTACTACTCACGTTTCACTTTATTTCCTTTATACACCTCTATCAATTCTTGTCGTGGTCAACCAGCTGGTTAGCCTTTATCCATGGCATCATTGAGCGTAACTTTTCTCCAACAACTTCGATCCCGTGTTCACGACTGATTCTACGTTTAGCTTTAAGACTTGCTGCACCACTCTGGTTTTCCAAAATAAATTCTTTTGCAAATTCACCATGTTGAATCTCTGTCAGAATCTTTTTCATCTCACGCTTTGTTTCTTCAGTAATAACTCGTGGACCGCGCGTGAAATCACCATATTCCGCTGTATTTGAAATCGAATAACGCATATTGGCTATGCCACCTTCGTAGATCAGATCAACGATTAATTTTGTTTCATGCAGACATTCAAAGTAAGCCATTTCCGGTGCATAGCCTGCTTCAACCAATGTTTCAAAACCGGCTTGTATCAGCGCCGTAATACCGCCACAAAGAACCGCTTGCTCACCGAATAGATCAGTTTCGGTTTCTTCCTTGAAAGAGGTTTCGATGATACCGGCACGACCACCACCATTTGCTGAAGCATAGGAAAGTGATAATTCTTTCGCTTGACCAGATGCATCCTGAAAGATAGCAATCAATGATGGTACACCACCGCCGCCAGTATAGGTCGCACGCACAAGGTGACCAGGGCCTTTTGGTGCAATCATAATGACATCAAGATCAGGACGCGGAATGATTTGTTGAAAATGAATATTAAAGCCATGCGCAAATGCCAAAGCCGCGCCTTGTTTGATGTTTGGTTCAATCTCATCCCTGTAAAGAGCTGCTTGATGTTCATCAGGCGCGAGTATCATGACAACATCAGAACTGGCAACTGCATCTGCGATTGACTTTACATCCAATCCTGCAGTTTTAGCTTTAGCGGCAGAAGCAGAACCTTCACGTAAACCAACGCAGACTTTAACCCCGGAATCCTTGAGGTTATTTGCATGGGCATGACCTTGTGAACCATAACCAATGATGGCAACTTGTTTGCCCTGAATTAAAGATAGATCTGCGTCTTTATCGTAATAAATATTCATATACGTGCTCTCGTAAAAATAATAGTGTTAATAAATCTTAGGATTGAATGGCTTTATCGCCACGTGATATACCGGAAACGCCAGAACGAACAACTTCAAGTATTATGCTGTCATCCAGTGCTTCTATGAAGGCATTAAGTTTTTCACCTGTGCCTGTCATTTCGATAGTGTAGGTATTCTCTGTCACATCAATAATACGGCCGCGAAAAATATCGACCATGCGTTTAATTTCATCACGATCTGTTTTTTGCGCTGTTAACTTAATTAACATCAGTTCGCGTTCTATATGACGATACTCATTCAGATCGACTACCTTTATGACGTCGACCAGTTTATTTAGTTGTTTTGTTATTTGTTCAATAATTGCATCTGAACCACTGGTAACAACAGTCATACGTGAAATCGTTGGATCTTCTGTTGGCGCAACAGTCAGTGATTCAATATTAAATGCACGTGCAGAGAATAAACCTGCAACTCGTGACAAAGCCCCGGCTTCATTTTCCAGAAGTAAAGAAAGAATATGGCGCATAATTAAGCGAGTTCCCGATCAGGCTGCAAGTGCATCTCATGATGGCCTTTACCAGCGGCTATCATCGGATAAACATTTTCTGTCTGGTCTGTAACGAAATCCATCAAGACGGTACGATCTGTCATTGCCAACGCTTCTTTCAAAGCACCTTCGACATCACTGGTTTTTTCAATGCGCATACCGACATGACCATAGCTTTCCGCCATTTTGACAAAATCGGGTAAGGCTTCCATGTATGAATGTGAATAACGACTGGAATAGAAAAACTCCTGCCATTGACGAACCATCCCCATATAACGATTATTCAAACTAATAATTTTAACCGGCGTGTTGTATTGCAGGCAGGTCGATAATTCCTGAATACACATAACCAGACTCGCTTCGCCGGTTATGCAAGCAACAGTCTCTTCAGGAAAAGCCAGTTTGACACCCATAGCAGCAGGTAAACCAAAGCCCATGGTGCCTAAACCACCGGAGTTGATCCAACGTCGTGGTTTATCAAACTTATAAAATTGTGCTGCCCACATCTGATGTTGACCCACATCTGATGTTACATAAGCATCACCTTTTGTAAGCTCCCACAGTTTCTCAACAACATACTGCGGTTTAATAACATCAGTCGTTCGATCAAATTTCAGACAATCAATTGCAGCCCAGTCATGCATCTGCTGCCACCAGGATTTAAGCGCCTTGGCATCAGGCTTTTCCTTATCATTTTTAATGAGATCAATTAAATCTGTCAGAACATGTTTGACATCACCAACGATAGGAATATCAACAGGAACATTCTTCGCAATAGAAGAAGGGTCCACATCAATATGTACAATCTTGGCGTAGGGACAGAATTTTTCCAGATCACCAGTTACACGATCATCGAATCGGGCGCCTATAGCAATAAGTACATCACAATGATGCATACCCATGTTCGCTTCGTAGGTACCATGCATACCAAGCATGCCAATAAACTGTTTATCAGTCGCTGGAAACGCGCCAAGACCCATCAAGGTATTGGTTACGGGATAACCTAACAGACGTGAAAAATCGATAAGTTCCTGACTGGCTTCACCCAGAATGACGCCACCACCGGAATAGATCATCGGCTTCTTGGCGGACAGAATCAATTTTGCTGCTTTCTTTATTTGTCCTGGATGCCCTTTGACTACCGGTCGATAAGAACGCATCTCAACTTCCTTAGGGTAATCATACTCACAGGAATCTGCCGTAACATCTTTTGGTATATCGACCACAACTGGACCTGGTCGGCCACTGGTAGCAACATAGAAAGCTTTCTTAATAGTCTTGGCCAGATCTTTTACGTCCTTCACCAAAAAATTATGCTTAACACAGGGGCGTGTGATGCCGATCGCATCGACTTCCTGAAAGGCATCGTTTCCAATCATGTGAGTCGGTACCTGCCCGGTAAAAACAACCAGAGGAATTGAATCCATATAAGCTGTCGCAATACCTGTCACTGCATTAGTAGCGCCAGGACCTGAGGTAACCAGAACGACACCTGGTTTACCCGTCGCACGCGCATAACCATCAGCAGCATGCGTCGCACCTTGTTCATGACGGACCAGTATGTGTTGTACAGCATCTTGTTTGTAGAGCTCGTCATAGATATGCAATACAGCACCACCAGGGTACCCAAACAAGTGTTTGACCCCTTCATCTTTGAGCGCACGACAGAAAATTTCTGCGCCGCGAAGTATTTCTCTCTTTTTAGCCACTGGACTTCCGATTACCTGTATTTTGTTACGTCGAAACTGCGGGAAGTTACTGAGATTCCGGGGTCAGGTCAAGTCATGTCTGAAATATTAAGGATAATATACAGAATCAGAGGCATTCCACCTCAAAACAGCAAAACATTATCTGAACAATCAGCTACTACTTACCCTGCAGATTAATTCCGTTTATAGTGCCCTGCCTGATAAAATCAAGCTTTGCAAACACTTGGCCTGAATCAGAATCAGGCTACATCAACATTATTTATATCAAAGTATAGACGCGTATATGAAAACATCACAGTTATTAACCGCTACCTTACGTGAAGCCCCTGCCGATGCTGAGGTAGTTAGCCACCGTTTAATGCTTCGGGCGGGCATGATCAGACAATTAGCCGCCGGAATCTATACCTGGCTACCGCTAGGATTACGTGTCTTGCGCAAGGTCGAGAACATCGTTCGAGATGAAATGAACCGGGCCGGGGGACAAGAAATACAAATGTCGGCGATTCAACCCGCCGAACTATGGCAAGAATCGGGACGCTGGGAACAGTACGGTCCTGAATTGCTCCGCATCAACGATAGACATGATCGTGAATTTTGTTTCGGCCCAACACATGAAGAGATCATTACTGATTTAGTCCGACGCGAGATCCGAAGCTATAAGCAACTCCCGGTTAATTTTTATCAAATACAAACCAAATTCAGAGATGAGATACGACCGCGGTTCGGTATTATGCGTGCTCGTGAATTTTTGATGAAAGACGCCTATTCGTTTCATCTTAGCGATGAGTCTTTGCAAGAAACCTATACCCAGATGTATGAAACATACACGAATATATTCAACCGCCTGGGTTTAAATTTTCGAGCAGTTATGGCGGATTCGGGCAATATTGGTGGAAGCAAATCACACGAATTTCATGTCCTGGCTGATTCCGGTGAAGATCAGATAGTCTTCTCTGAAAACAGTGATTACGCCGCTAATCTGGAAAAGGCTGAGGCCTTGATTCCTGAATTATCGCGGCCACAAGCTGAACTAACCATGCAAACAGTTGACACACCAGGACAACATACTATTGACGAGATCAGTCAATTTTTAAGAGTAAAACCTGAACAATGTCTGAAAACCTTGATTGTGAAGTCTGATGATGATGGCTTGGTCGCACTTGTATTAAGAGGCGATCACGAATTGAACTCAATCAAGGCAGAAAAGCTGGCCGGAGTTATGAGTCCACTGAGTTTTGCAGATAATGCGGAAATAAAGGCCACCTTAGGATGTGAGGTCGGTTCAATTGGGCCTGTAGGACTCTCTCTACCGATATATGTTGATCATAGTGCCGGGAATATCAGCGACTTTATCTGCGGTGCTAATATCGACAATAAACATTTAACCGGTGTTAACTGGGAACGAGATGTTGCACTTTCGTCCACTGTTGATATACGTAATGTCTGTGATGGTGATATGGCTGTCGATGGCACAGGGGAACTAAATTTTGCGCGCGGAATTGAGGTTGGTCATATCTTTCAACTCGGCACAAAATACAGCGCTAGCATGAAAGCGAGTTGCCTTGATGAACAGGGTAAATCAGTCACATTAACCATGGGCTGCTACGGTATTGGTGTATCTCGTGTGGTCGCGGCTGCGATAGAACAAAATCATGATGACAAGGGCATCATCTGGCCAACAGCAATTGCGCCTTTCCAATTAGCACTTATCCCCATCAATATGCACAAATCAATACGCTTGCGAGAAGCGGTGATGGCTTTTTATGAATCACTGCTTGCAGCTGGCATCGATGTAATTCTTGATGACCGACAGGAACGTCCTGGCGTTATGTTTGCTGATATGGAGCTAATTGGTATACCACATCGCTTCGTTTTCAGTGAACGTGGTCTTGATGCCGGACAAATTGAATACAAATCACGAATTGACACAGAAAATCAAAACATAGCGTTATCTTCAGCACTGGAATTCATAAGCGGTCGACTTGCCTGAATTTCTGAGAATCAACGAACTGAAAAGTCGGAATATTCCTGAAAATCGAGTTCTATACATTCAAGTTTGATTACCTTTGCCATAGTTGGACCATGGTTCAGCCATTGCTTGAGTTGCTCTAATAATTGGGTTTCTCCACTTGCCAGAACTTCAACTCGTCCATCATCCAAATTCCTGACCCAGCCAGTTAAACCTAATAACTTGGCCTGTTGGTTGGTCGCCATACGAAAAAAGACTCCTTGAACCCTGCCAGATACAAAACAATTTATTGATTTTTTCATATAATTCAATATATTAGAAAGATAACAGTGATGTCTCAGAGAAACGACACGATTAATTAATACATAATATATCACCATGTACAGGACATCATAAGAAATACTTAAGAATCAACAATATTGACTTATCTTGTTGTTATATAACATATTTTAATCTAATAATTTTAAAAATCTTAAAAATACCAAACAAATATTTTTATACAATTTATGACTACTTCATCACATTAATTTGTTATTTAAAACAGGTTTCTGGAACGAAGATTGCTGAAAATACATTAGCTTTAATGACCGATTACAGACTTAATCAAGCCAATTAATTATAAAGACTAAAAATAATAATTTTATGAATCAATTGCCAACAAGAAAAACCGCACGTGGTGACGAGATTGAAACTCGACCGCTTTATGTTGAGGAATGGCTAGACTCATTACCTTATATTGATTTCAAAAAAACCAGCATACTACTTTACGATGCATTGGTAGCAACCAATAAGGCAACTATTAAATCCTCAACCAGAATCGAGTTGATAGAACTCTATAATCGACCCTATCAATATTATGTCGAATCGCAAATAAAGGCTGGCGCACAGCATACACTACAAACAATAGACGCGATGCAGACCCAGGTTAGTCAAATGAAGCAAATTGCTGTTGCTTTGAGTTTCTCATTTAAATTGGCCTTTGATACTGCTTTAAACAAAAAAACACTTTGGAAAAAAACCAAGCCTCCGGTTGAAGCTATGCTGATGTCGATGAATTATTTGTCGCATGCCCTCGTTTTCAGTTTTCTGGAATATTCACCTGTCCCGAAAAACGTTTGGCAACAGCTTAATTTTATCTATGACTTTGCCGAGTCTATCCAGTGTCACAAAAAGAGCTATGCAATTCCCGGAGCAAATAATAAAAACATAAACACTACCATTGACCATATATACAAACGAATCATTATGGCCTCTCTGGTTGATCCACATCACCTTCCTTTCGGCGCTATTTGGGAGATTTACGAGCAGTTGGATAGCTGGGCAGAATATACACAGATACATCCACTGAAGACTGTATCAACCACGACCGGATATTTTGCATTCGATTTAAAAAGTGATAGCAAGCCAATACCATTAGAGAAATTTAATCAGGAAAACGCAAACGAGAATTGTCGTTTGCTCGATTCGACCCCGCTTGAGAACCTGATACAGAAACAAATTGATTTGCTTCAGAAAGGTCAGCAGATCGATAAATCCATAGTGTTATCCCCTTTTTATGCCAAGTCACTGCTCGCTCACATGTTAAAAGCCTGGAGATTACCACCTAAACGTTATTTTCCAAGAAATGCAAAATCGGGACAATTGAACATTGTTACTGGTATTGGCGCTATCTATTACTTTTTAAATGATGGTAAAGCTTTCAGGAATATAGCCATTGCTAGCGATGATGAGGAAATTGACATATCTGAAACCCGGACTGAAACACCACCTCAGATTAATTACATTCCTGAATGCTGGCGAATTGTTGATGAAGGCACCGAAGGTTATGCCATCATCAAAGATGATAAACTTAAAAAGGCAATTCGTGTCGGTGATCTGACAGGTGTTAATGTACAGGATAATATCTGGTCTATTGCGGTAGTACGGTGGCTTATGGTCAGTCGGGGCATTCATAAGGTTGGTTTACAGATAATTTCTGAAACAGCCAAACCAATTGCTCTACGCGCCTGCGCCGGTAGCAAATCCGATCGAGAGTTCAAGCCAGGATTTCTTATTAATCACGTCAACAACTCAAATATGTTCTCCATAATTGCAGAAAAAGGTCTTTACATGGCAGACCGTGAACTTGAAATAAAACGTGGTGAAAAAACTGAAAAAATTGTTGCTGGGAGTATGCATGACTCAAGCATTTCTTATGAAATATTTAAATATAACTCGATGTAACCTATTCGCTGCTACCGCCCTTTAGAAACTCATCTATAGAAATAGTCAACGCCTGTTCCAGTTGTTCCTGATAATTAACAAGCCGATTTTTAAGGCCTGTTGAAATATTGCTGTCATCAAATTCTGAATCAATTAAAGGTAGACGGACTGATAATAATTTATATAAATCATACAAATTCGTTTCCTTCATATCTTTTGACAACAACCATTCGCCAGCTGAGCTCTGGTTAACCCATTTAAATCGTTGCAGAAGTTCAAGCAGGTCATGCATTTGATGATGGGGTAAATAGACAGCATTTCTTCTTAGTTCTGGTATAGAGACAGTACGGCCATCTTTTTGTGACTGATACAGAAAATTAATAACGCGCAAAACATCCTGAAAAGACCAGCTCATCTTACTGCGATTTTCAACTTCATGTTTCAAGCGAAATGAAGATAAACAAAAAGTAATATGCGCACCAAACAGTACAATCATCCAGGACACATAAATCCAAATCAGAAACAGAGGAATGATTGCGATAGCACCATAGATATTTTCATAACTCGGCATCTCTTTCACGTAGATCCCAAATCCATATTTGGCTAATTCAAATAATACCGCACAAATAATGCCGCCCAGCAAAGCGTGCTTTTTAGGAACAGGACAATTAGGAACCAGTATATACAACAAGGTAAACGCAATTGATGTCGTCAAAAATGGCAGCCAACCAAGAAGGCGCTCTTTTAAATTAAATGATGTGTCTACATCAATGACAACCGGTAATGACAGCAAATATGATGTTGATGCTAAACCAACACCAATCAATACCGGGCCCATAGTTAATACTGCCCAATACACTAATAAACGTGCAACCGGATTCCTTTTATTCTTCACGAACCAGATCCTGTTAAACGCATTATCAATTGTCGCCATTAGCATGATTGCGATAAACACCAGTACAATGATGCCACTTATCGTCAGTTGCGAAGCCTTGGTTGAGAAATCGGTAATATAGTTCTGTATCGTCCAACCAAATTGGGGCACAAAACTGCTGAACATAAAATCTTGTATTGAGGCTGAAAATTCCTGCAGGACAGGAATCTTTCCAAACAAACCAAACATAACTGTCACCAATGGGACAATCGATAACAACGTTGTATAAGCCAGTGAAGAAGCTGTTTGCATACCACGTAAATTATAAAAATGGCGTAAAAAAAAGCGGCAAAAATAAAAAACCTTGATTACACCAAGTTTAATTTTTTTAATAACTATTTCTGGTGTATTAATCATAGAATTTGTCATATTAATTGATTCAATCTTTCACACTGAAAAGTTTCAAGCGTATTATTGTCCCATATTCCTGTAAAATGAACTCAGATCTTATATTAAATATACAGTAATGGAGCCAGCATGAAAGCAACAATCTATCATAATCCTCGTTGTTCCAAATCCAGACAAACTCTGGCTTTACTTGAGGAAAAAGGTGTGGAACTGGAAATTATTGAATATCTAAAGACACCACCCGATCTTGAAACCTTGAAAAATATTCTGACAAAACTTGGCATATCGCCACATGAGTTAATGCGTAAAGGTGAATCAATTTACAAAGAACTTAACCTGGTAGCTCAAGCGGAAGATAGCCAAACATTATTGAATGCCATGCTGGAAAACCCGGTCCTGATTGAACGCCCGATTGTGCTGGCCAACGACAAAGCCGCTATAGGCAGACCACCCGAATCTGTGCTGGATATACTCTGATGAATAGAATTCTTGTTTTGTATTACAGTCGAAGTGGCAGTGTTGCCGAGATGGCGCGCCATATTGCACATGGCATTGAATCTGTATCCGGCTGTGAAGCGAGTATAAGAACAGTGCCTTCCGTTTCTACTACAGCAGAAAGTATTGAGGATGATATTCCAGAGTCGGGGCCACCCTATGCAACACATGAAGACTTAATCAGCTGTGATGGCCTTGCATTGGGTAGCCCAACCCGGTTTGGCAATATGGCAGCGCCCATGAAATACTTTATAGATTCTACCTCTGATATTTGGGCCTCCGGCAGTTTGGCTGGTAAACCAGCCACCGTATTCAGTTCAACAGCGAGTCTACATGGCGGGCAGGAAACGACATTGCTCTCGATGATGTTACCGTTAATGCATCACGGCATGCTGATTCTCGGTGTGCCCTATACCGAGTCGGGTTTATTTGCTAATGAAGGTGGCGGTACGCCTTATGGAGTAACCCACGTCGCGGGGGATAAAAATCAACACCCCGTTAGCGAAAATGAGAAACAACTTTGTCTCGCGACTGGAAAGCGTTTAGCTGAGATCACAAAAAAATTAAACGCTAACTAATTAAACTTTTAACAAATGGTATTGTCACCTTACGTTTAGCTGCTAATGATGCATGATCGATTTGATCAAGTATATTTATTAAAGAGACTAAATCTCTGTCGACACGACGAATTAAAAACTCAATAACGTCATCACCAAGATCAAATGATCTTCCCCTGGCTTTTTGTTTTAGTATCTTAATCTTCAATTGATCATCGGCCGGTTTAATTTGATAGACCTGATCCCAGCCAAGTCTGGATTTCAGATCTTCAATTTCCAGTAGAATGTTTATTGGGGAAATGTTGGCGCTGATAATTAATGAGTGCTCATTGTCACGTAACTCATTATATAGCCAGGTCAAACCTTGCTGCCATTCAAGCTGACCTGAAATACTCTCAAGGTCATCTATACATACAATATCCAGTTCACCCAAATCATGCAGTATTTCAACGCTTATATCATGCAATTGTTTTAGCGGGATATAGGCGACATGCAGATTCAATTCATTTGCCTGTTTACATACCGCCTGTAAAAGATGTGTTTTACCCGTGCCTGACGCACCCCAAAGATAAATACAATGATGAAGCTCATTCTTGGTTATTGAATTTAATAACTTTAATAAATTTTGATTTTCACCGGGCAAAAAAGAATTCAGATCATGCTGTTGATTATTACCAAATTGAAATGGTATCTGTGCCAAAGATGAATACCCCTGGGTCATGGCGTGTAAAAACTACTGTTTAAATATTGGCCATGGAAATGTCGTAACAGCACGGTGATCACAGCTGCAACAGGTAAGGCGATTAACATGCCGAAAAAACCAAATAACTGTGCCCCCGCCATAACAGCAAAGATAACAGCTACCGGGTGTAAACCAATTCGATCGCCTACCAGTAACGGGGTAAGCACCATCCCTTCAAGTATTTGCCCTGCCCCAAAAACGATTAATACATAGACAACATGTATAACATTCTGAAATTGCATAACTGCAGCAATACCCGCAATAACGATACCGACGATAACGCCGAGGTAAGGCACAAAACTAACAAGACCTGCAGACAGCCCGATTAATAAAGAAAACTCCAAACCCACTATCCATAAACCTATGCTATAGAAAACACCTTGTGCAAACATGACCAGGAGTTGGCCTCTGAAGAATTCTGCTAAAACGGCATCACAATTTTTAATGAGATCAGTGACGACACTTTCATACTTTCTGGGTATTGCTTCTCTGATTCTACCAACCAGCAAATCCCAATCTCTAAGTAAATAAAAAGTAACGACCGGGATTAATAAGAAATAACTTATCCAAAGCAAGATCAATTGCCCGGAGGCAGAAATTTCTGTAAAAACCCTGGCACCAATACTCCCAAAGGTTTTCCACTGACCGAGCAATGAACTTTTTATCTGATTCAAATCTATACTGTTTAAATCCAGACCAAACCGTTGCGACAACCAGGGTATAAAACCCGTTTGTATCCAGTCGATCATTTCAGGAATGCGCGTAAACAGGCGTCTTATTTGTTCTTCAAGCAGCGGGAAAATTATAAAGAAAAAACAGACAGCAATGATAAACATTAGAAAAAAAACAAATACGACAGAGACCGTACGAGAAAATTTGATTGTTTCCAGTTTATCTACTGCAGGATCACCAAGGTAGGCGAGAAAAGCACTAATCAAAAATGGCGTTAATATGGGTGCGAGTAAATACAACAAATACCCACAGATTATTATTATCGTTAATATTAACCATTTTTGGGCATCACTAATATTTGTGCTCATCTTGATATTAAACGGTAGGTAAGTATTTCACTATTATTAACTGCTTCAAGTGTCTTGCCCAGCGTAACAGATTGATCAAATGCGCCCAGGCCACCTCGATTTATTAATTCAAAAAGAACCTTGTCTTTAGAGACACTTTTAACCTGAACGGATTGAACAGATTGGACAGACTCAAGATAGGATAATGCTTTGGCATATTCATCCAGATCATCAACATCCGTCACTAATAATTCGATTACTTCAGTCAGTGTTGACCCGGTATATGCATATTGAGAAGCAATTCTATCGGCCAATTCATCGGCGCCTTCTTGCAACACTATTTCAGCAAGTTCACCCTGGCTGTCCCAATTTATAGTCTGTCCATTGATATACACAGTCCAATAAGATTCCCATATATTTGGCAGTGCCTGGACCAGCTTTCCTGTCAGCACAACATCGGCCTGATAGCGATTAGATGCGGCTAAGATAGGATCTTTAAAACCGCCCCATATGTCGCTCGCACTTATCCTTGAACTATCTTCCAGATCCAGCAATGGAAATAATAGTGAAATACCTCTATTTGAAGCGGCTTTATCCAACATGGTCAAATATTGAGGGCTTTCTTCAAAACTCACCAGACGTCTAACGCCATTATCCTCATGTACTAACCAAACCAGTATCGAAGGCCTCTCATTCCCCCAAATACTTAATCCATAAGACCTAAGCCCTTCATTAACAGCAACTTCATCAAATTGAACCCACAATTCAGAAGCCTGGATTGCAGGATCTATCTGATTCGCAACCTGCCGATACCGAAATTGTTGCACAAAGCCTTCTGCCTGATTAATTAATGGGGCAATATCAGCATTTTTGCTTATATTCCGGTCACCCGTAAGTTTTACAAGCACATTAATCAGGGCTTGTTTTATGGCCGGGCGGCGTAATGCCGCAGATTCATTCTCAACCGGGACATTTCCATGATATAGACCTGCAACCTTGATCGCATAGACAGGTTGGTTCAACAGGGCCAATAAAAAGAAGAAGAATATCATTTTAAATTTCATGTTGAGCACGCTAAGCAAGACTTGTCTTTAAGTCAAGGATTGCGAGAAGTTGTAGACACCGATACCATACCCGCATGAATCAACCCACAGAAAAGAAAGTTAGCTATAAAGACGCTGGCGTCAATATAGAACATGGCAATGAACTGGTACAACGCCTGAAAAAAACCGTTAGTAACACCCATAGAAAAGGGGTTATGGGCGGCCTGGGTGGCTTCGGCGCCCTGTTTGATCTCGGCTCATTAAATTATAAACACCCTGTACTGGTATCGGGGACAGACGGTGTTGGCACCAAGATAAAGCTCGCTATAGAAAACAATCGGCATGAGTCGATTGGTATCGACCTGGTCGGGATGTGTGTAAACGATTTGATCGTTCAAGGTGCTGACCCCTTGTTTTTTCTCGATTACTTTGCCTGTTCCAGTCTTGATGTTGATGTAGCTGAAACCGTTATTAACGGAATAGCCGAAGGTTGCTCATTGGCTGGCTGTAGCCTCGTAGGCGGTGAGACAGCAGAAATGCCGGGCATGTATCAGGCGGGAGAATATGATCTGGCAGGGTTTTGTGTCGGAGTTGTTGAAAAAGACGAGATAATAACAGGCGAGAACGTATCAGCAGGAGACACTATTATTGCCATTGCGTCGAGCGGTTGTCATTCAAACGGTTACTCTTTGATTAGAAAAATTATTGCCGACACTAATCAGGACTTATCTGAAATACTGGACGGAAAAACGCTGCTAGACCACCTGCTTGAACCAACCAGAATCTATGTAAAACAAATACTGGGATTAATAAAAGAAGTCCCGATCAAGGCTATTGCGCATATTACGGGTGGTGGATTAATTGAAAATATTCCCCGTGTTATTCCTGAAGATTTATCTATAGAAATAGATGCTCAGAGCTGGGTGTTGCCACCTGTTTTTGAATGGCTTCGTGAAAAAGGAAATATTGATACACACGAGATGTACAAAACATTTAATTGTGGTGTGGGTATTGTCCTATGCATCGAGAATAAGCATGTAGATGCTACATTATCTCATATGAAAAACATTGGGGAAGAAGCCTGGGTGATTGGACGAACTAAACGCAGTGGAACTGAACACACCAGAGTTGAAATAAAATAATTATCAATCGTTCGTTTAGCTTTCAGAAGTTACTTGATTTGTTAGATAACTGGATTCATGAATGTCCTTAACAATATATAGCGGCCTGTTTTTTGTTTCATTAAATACACGACCTAGATATTCCCCGATGACACCAAGTGCTAGAAGTTGCATCCCACCGATAAAGGTTATCAATACAACCAGGGAGGGATAACCAGCAACAGGATCGCCATATAAAAACTTCTTAAAAATGATCGTTATCCCGAAAATCAGTGCAATAAAAGCGGATAGAAAGCCCATCATTGATGCAAGTCGTAAGGGCAATACAGAAAATGAAGTCAGTCCTTCAAATGCCAGGTTCACTAAATTCCAAAAACTCCATTTAGTTTTGCCTGCGTAACGTTCATCACGCTCATAAGTGATTTCTGCTTGCGTGAATCCTACCCATGCAAACAGACCTTTCATATAACGATGTTTTTCTCTTAATTTAAGCAGCGCATCAAGGGCAGCGCGGCTTAACAGTCTAAAATCACCTGTGTCTTTTGGAATTTTAATATCACTTAATTGATATAAAAAACGATAATAAATAAAGGAGGTAAGTTTTTTAAGCCAGCTTTCTCCTTTTCTTTTAATTCTTCGTGCATTGACAACATCATTGCCAGCCAGCCACTTTAAAACTAAATCAGCAATTAATTCTGGCGGATCCTGTAGATCGGTATCTATAACTACAATCGCATCACCCAAAGCATGATCCAAGCCTGCTGTCAGCGCAATTTCCTTACCAAAGTTTCTACTCAGGTTAATAATAGAGATTCGTGGATCATTACTATACTGAGCCTTCATTATTTCGAACGTATTGTCAGTACTCCCATCATTTACATATACAATTTCCAGATTGAGTTCCAAATCCTGAGTGGAACTTAGTAACCTTGAATAGAACTCATTAAGACTGTCAGACTCATTGTAAGCTGGTGCAACAATGGATAATATTTTTTGTTCGTTTGATTTTATATTTTCCATGTAGAAATCACTCTTTTTCAGCAATAACGAGTATTGATAGCCCAAAAGGTAATGAGAACTTGCCAATAATATTTAATTCCAGACTGAATATTTTTTCAAAAATTGAGTTAATAATACTATTAGGCATATTCAGTTCATTTACTTTTGATGATGGAAATATTTTTTGTTTTAATCGGTCAATCAACGCCAGAGGGAATAACAAGGTATTAAAATAAGAAATATACTGTATTTTCCAACCATTATTCTCTATGACTTTTTTTAAATTATTAATATTATACCTTCGTTTATGATGATGTAACTCATCATGAACAGTCCAAAGAAATTGATATGCTGGAACAGTCATTAATAATTTCCCATTGTTTTTTGCCCAGCTAGCTAGTACAGATAAGCTTTTTTGATCATCGTCAATGTGTTCTAAAACATCTAACAACACGATTAAATCGTTTTCTTTATCAATATGCACTGGCAAATTATCGGGTAATTCACCTTTAAATACATCTGCTATATGTCTTGATTTCGACCGTGCTAGGGCATTTTCATCTCTTTCTATAGCAACTAACTGTCCAGCTTTGGATAACATCTCAAGATTGTCTCCATTACCACATCCAGCATCTAATATTTTGGCGTCTTTTCCCAATGCTAAATTTTTTATAACATTAGCAATTATCTTTCGTCTTGCAACAAACCACCAGTGTTGAGATTCAACTTTATACATCTCATCAAATAATTGATTTTCCATAATTACAATAATGTCTTTACTGTTCTGTTATTCACGTAAGTTTTGAACGCTGGACAAAAAACCACGCAATATTTTCCATTCACTTTCATCTAATTGGGCACGATTAAACAAGCGTCGCATTCTATGCATTAATTTACGCGGGTTATTAGTATCATGATATCCAATATCAATCATGCATTGTTCAAGATGTTGATAAAACATTTCCATTTTATCTTGATTAACGGTGGGAAATATTTCTTTATCAATGGCAACCTCACTGCCTTTTCCTTTAAGTAATAACTCATAACAGATAATTTGAACTGCAGCAGCTAAATTAAGTGAACTGTATTTTGAATTAGTCGGAATTTGCAATACCAAATTACCCAATTCCATTTCCTCATTACTGAGTCCGGAGTTTTCCCTTCCAAAAACAATTGCGGTAGACTCACTACTCGATTCAGCAATTTTTTCCGCGCACTCACGCGGCGTCACCATTGGCCATGGAATACTCCTCACTCTCGCACTGGTTGTTATGACCAACTGACAATCCGATATAGCAGACTTCAAATCCGAATGTATGCTCGCCTGTGCCAATATATCATCTGCGCCTGTTGCCCTCGCAGTTGCTTCAGCAGAAGGAAATTCTTTTGGATTGACTAAATATAGTTTATCCTGTGACATTGTTTTCATTGCCCGAGCTGCAGCCCCTATATTGCCGGGGTGTGTGGTACCAACCAGAACAATACGTACATTATTTAATACAGAATTCATATTTATCAATTTAACTCATTCTTTCATTCAACATTGAATACGTTTTAAAACTTCCGAGGAATTTAAACACTTATGCATCCAATGCTCAATATCGCTATACGCGCTGCCCGTGCAGCTGGAGATCTTATTGTACGTGAAATGGATCGTGTGGGTGATATTTCTGTCGATATAAAAGGTAAAAATGATTTTGTCACAGAAGTGGATACGCAAGCCGAATTCACTATTATTAATACCATTAAAAAATCATATCCTGATCATGCTTTTTTATGCGAAGAAAGTGGTAAATCTGGAGATAGTGATTTTACATGGATCATTGATCCGCTCGACGGTACAACAAATTTTCTGCATGGCTTTCCACATTTTGCAGTATCTATCGCCCTTGAACACAAAGGACGTCTCGACCAGGCAGTCATTTATGATCCTTTAAAACAGGAACTATTTACTGCATCGCAAGGAAAAGGCGCTCAACTTAATAATAAAAAAATTCGTGTTAGCACCCAGAAAACATTGGATGGCGCTTTACTTGGCACAGGATTCCCTTTTGGCGATAACCCTAAAGTTGATGAATTCATCACTAGTTTTAAAGCGCTCTATCCCAATATAGCTGGAATAAGACGTGCTGGCGTTGCGTCTTTAGATCTTGCTTACGTAGCCTGCGGCCGTTTAGATGGTTTTTGGGAATATAATTTAAAACCCTGGGATATAGCAGCCGGAGCATTGATTGTTCAAGAGGCCGGGGGGCTTAATAGTGAGATATCAGGCGGGTTAAATTTTATGGAGAGCGGTAATATTGTTTGTGCTAATCCAAAACTAATCAAAACTATACTTAAAACTATTAATTAGAATAATGTTGCTGTTCATATACATACTATAGTCACATATCTATATTCTTATCAATTTCTAATAATACTGAAACGATTTCACCACTAAACTCTTGTGGGAAAAATTTTTGTCGCAGAACCCATGAAATATCTTTTACTCTATCTACTGGATAGAGTGGCTCATGTTGGCTATAAACAGTGCCAACAACTAACATATAACGACACTGGTTTAATTGCTCAATAAAATTCTTTTGATACAGATTCTGCAATGGTGGGACGATGGCTCTGCGCTGCGCGTACAACATCACAATCTCTTGTGTAACTGAATAGATGCATTCATCTTCCGACACGACTTCCTTTATTTCTTTAACCGATTCAATTAGTTCTTTTTTAAAAACCAATTGTTTGTACATTTTTTTTCTATCTTCTCCTGCTAACCAGAACCGATCATTACTGTAATTTTTTATATTTTCACCCGGTATAGTAATAAATCTTTCCGCCATAAGTAAGATACATGGAAAAATGACCACACTTATTAACAATGGCAACAAGAAATTCTTTAATCTACCTAAGTCATTATTTAACCGTTTTAATATAAATACGATGGTTAGCTGGGAATAGAATAAAACGAATGGAACAACAACATAAATAAACCGTACATTATGGTCAGAATAATTCCAGACAAATATTATCCCAAGATAAAAAAGAACATATAATGCATCTAATGACAAACAAATGAGACGCTGTAAAAATGAATATAATGTTGCAATAGTAATTAGAAATGCAAGAACAGCTGTTCCATTATTAAGCGAGTTATTAAATTGTAATTGCAAACCCTTCCATAATGTTTCTGTTTGTGTTTTTGCTATTTCTAATAGGCCATTAAATATATTTTCATGTAGCCCCAAATATATTTTATATCTTTCTAATAATGCATTTTTAAAATAAGTATTACTGTAATCAAATTCGTTGCTTAGCGCTGCCCAAATTAACCAGGGCGTAAAAATTATCGCAATTGTTAATATAATCTTCCGTTTATCAAAAAAATATACGGCGATAAGCAACGCGACCACTAATGAAATACCCACACTTCTTGTGATAAATGCCAACCCGCAACATAACGCAGAAAAATACAACCATTTGTCTGCATCATCTTTCGCCTTGCGAAAGCTCCACAAAGTTAATAGAACAAGTAAGATGTATAAATTTTCACTCCATAATTCTGTGGAAAATAATAACGTAGCGGGTAATAGAACAAATAATAATGCCGTAATTAGAGCATTGTGCTTACTTAGCCCTTCCTTGGTTTGCCAGTCGACGTAAAAAATGCATATAGGAAATAGCAAAAATGAAGTGGCAATACTTGCTATTACTATATTATTGCTGCCTGCTCCAATAACACTCAGAAAAAAGGGATATAATGGAGGAAAATTTCTATAGACAATAGCCTGTTCTAATACAGGCGGATGTCCCTTGTTCCAGAACGTAAAATAGTCTGCTTGCAATAAATAAATAAAACTATCTGTCCAGAACCCTGGCGTATTGTTGAGTGAAAGAATTAAATGAATAACTAATGACAATAATATTAAAATCCATAAAACCCATGCCCAATCTTCTGAGAAGTATTTTTTAATATCCATCAATGAATTTAACCCTCATTTTATATATTGATTAGCATCAATAATGTTTATAGTCGATATAATATTTATTTTTACTAAAGCCTGTTTTCATATTGAAAAATATTCAATGGTAGTAAAGGTATTTGACTGGAATTTCAAACTACTTTTATTAACTATTTATCTTATTAAATGAATTTTAGTAAGGTATTATCTAGATTAACCAGAACAACTAGATTATATTTGAATAAATAATTTATATTAAATATATTTCAGTATGAAAAAACGAATATTGGTTACTGGCGGCGCTGGATTTTTAGGTTCCCATCTGTGTAAAAGGCTAGTCGAAGAAGACAATGAAGTGCTTTGCCTTGATAATTTTTATACGGGTTCAAAAGATAATATCGTCGAGCTATTAGACAATCCTTATTTCGAAATTATTCGGCATGACATTACCTTCCCGGTTTATCTTGAGGTTGATCAAATTTATAATCTGGCTTGCCCTGCCAGCCCCGTTTATTATCAAAAATATCCTATACAGACTACAAAAACCAGCGTATCAGGGGCGATAAATGTTCTCGGTCTTGCAAAACGACTTAAAATTACGGTCTTGCAGGCATCGACCAGTGAAATATATGGAGATCCGACAGTTCATCCACAAACCGAAGACTATTGGGGTAATGTAAACTGTACTGGGATACGCTCATGTTATGACGAAGGTAAGCGCTGTGCAGAAACGCTCTTTTATGATTATCACCGTGAATTAGGAACCGATATAAGAGTTGCCAGGATATTCAATACATATGGTCCTAACATGTCTATCAATGATGGTCGCGTCATCAGCAACTTCATCGTACAAGCTTTAAATAATGAGAACATAACAATTTATGGTGAAGGCCGTCAAACAAGATCCCTGTGTTATGTCGATGATCTTGTAGATGGGTTTATAAAATTAATGAATACACCCGATCTTCATTCACCAATTAATTTAGGCAACCCGGTTGAAATGACTGTCATTGAAATTGCTGAATTAATTATAAAACTGACAAATAGCAAATCAGAGTTAACATTCTTGCCTCTTCCTCTTGATGATCCATTACAACGTTGCCCAGATATCACTAAAGCCAGAAATCTACTTGATTGGCAGCCTAAAATCGATCAGGAAACCGGGTTGAATAAAACAATAGCGTATTTTAGAAATAAACTGATTAAATAAATATGATTTATACTTTTTCAAAACCGCACTCATATTATTTTATCTATAAGATCTAATTATATTGAATTAGTGGCTTCATGCTCAAGTTCAACAGAAAATAATCATACTTGATATGTCTACAAAGCATGAATATATAGGAACCGATCTCGAGGCGATGTCCTTTGCCAAAAATTACAACCAATGGATTGTTGAACTTTATAGCCCTTATCTTGGTGAAACTATTGCGGAAATCGGGGCTGGCACTGGAAACCTCACACAACTATTATCAGCGAAAAATAGTATATCTAATATTACGGCTTTCGAACCTTCTGTGAACATGTTTAACACGCTTGCTCAAAGATTAAATGATGATGACAAAATAATAACGATAAATAGTGCATTGACTGTTAAATATGGCGGACAGTTTAACAGTATCCTATATACCAATGTACTGGAGCACATAGAGGATGATTCCGCTGAAGTAGCCAAAATGCATTACTCATTGAGTGAAAATGGACATGCATTAATCTTCGTTCCTGCTTTGTCATGGCTTTATAGCGATTTTGATAAATCAATTGGACACTTTAGGCGGTATCATAAAGGTCAACTAATACAATTATTTGAAGATAATGGTTTCGATATTATCACTGTAAAATATATTGATATGCTTGGAATATTACCTTGGTATCTAAATTTTGTTTTATTGAAAAGACACCTTGATGATAAAGCCACGAAAATATACGACCGACTTGTAATACCCATTATTAAGAAACTTGATAAGATCACTCCAATGCCGATTGGTAAAAATTTGTTACTAATCGCAAAAAAATCGAAACGCTAATCATATTTTTCTACTCAATTAGAATTACAGTACGCACCAAGAAATAATCCTTGATTTATATTATTCAGGATTAGCATATAATATAAACTCAGCACTATATATGAAAAAAACTCCCGAATTTAATATTAAGTAGGTAATGTAATGGCAAAAGATAAAACAATGACCCTGATTAATGAAAGAGTTATATTTTCTATCATCATTTTTATTTTTATTGCCATCAGATTATCTGAATATTTTCAAACAGAATACTTTGTTATCTGGTTTGATAGTGCTCAATATGCTGCCACATCTTTAGCGCCTATTTGGTCAAAATTATTCTGGGCGGATGGAGTTCCTCCGCTTTATCCATTCTTTCTTAAATATTTTACTCACTTGTCAGACACTAGTGTTTTAAACTTTTTATCTATATTTTCATATCAACCAGATATTGTTAAGGGGATTGAATTACTCGATGATTACCCCTTTTTTCTTGTAAAAGATAATTTTAATGTAATTGCCGCATCCCTATTCCAACTAGTACTGTCGATATTTTCATCAGTAATACTGGCCATATCATTTAGTACTGTTTTTAATGACTTCAAAATAAAATTAACTTCGTTATTATTTATATTATTTCTTGGCTTGGAATCAAGCATTGTTATATGGGATAAACATATAATTACGGAATCAATCTCAATCTCTGTTCTCTTATTGACAGTATCTTTGCTAATTCATATTAATTTAATTACTAGAAAAACAGTATTTCTTATACTATTTATATTAATGCTTATTTTTATATCGTTTCTTAAAATAACAAATAATTATTTTTTATTGATTTTAATCCCTTTCTTTTTATATCATTTTTATAACTCTCACTTTCAACACAAGCTTAATTATGGGCTTATAATCGCAACATTACTTACATTGTTTTCCCTAAATCAATTCATGCTATTCAGTGGAGATAGAACCAATGTGCCCATGAAAGATCTTATATCATCACGTATAAGCAGTGAAGGATATGAAGATATCTATGAATATTTTAGAAATAATGGCATGCCTGAATTAGCTCCCGAAGTTATCGGAAAATTGTGGACAGCTCCATTTGAAAAATATCCGGAATTGCAAGAATGGTGGTTAAATAATTCTTCCAAAACATATCAAAAATACTTGATCACACACCCTTCTTATTTTTTCATTCGTCCATTTCAGTATACAAACCAATACAATAAAGCTGTCTATTTTTATTTAACTCCTGACTTACATTTCCATGAGCAGGTTGTAACGAAAAAAATACAAATAATATTTACAGATTTATTTTTATGGGTAATTACTAGTATAGTTTTATTGATGATAATTTATATTACAAGCCTAAAAATACCGATAGAGAAAAATAAAATCATGCTACCTATCTTTATCTTATTTGCCGGAGCTATTTTGTATCTTATTATATGGCATGCTGATCTTGGGGAGTTGGATCGTCATTTGATTCAGTGTGCAGTAATGATAAGGGTCGGATTGATTATGACCTTCATGTACTTAATAAACACATTACTTAATAGTAGAAATCTTGACTAATTAATTACTGAGTGCTTATGACATCATTCACCATGGAGGCGAATTTTTTAGACTGATTGTCCCAGGTAAATACCTCAGCATTAATATTGAATTTATTATCTAGCTGCGTTTCTATTGCAGCAACAAGACTTTTAGAATCAGCAGGATCAAATAATATTTCTGGTGTCTCCGAAAGGACTCTTGACATTACACCCACTCGTGATGCGACTATAGGTAGTTTACATGACAACATTTCATAATATTTTTGCGGGAAACAATACTTGCCAAAAGCATCATCTTTGTTAAGGATGACCCCTATATCCAGCGTATTAAGAAATGCAGGGATTTCTGAGTATGGCAATACTCCTAAATATAGAATATTAGAACATTTCGGTAACTTTGATTTTTTATTTATTGGGCCTGCTAATACAAGAAAAATATCATCGTAATTATTAAGTAATTCTAAATAAGCCTTGAAAAGTATACTAATACCTCTAGTTTCGCTTAACGCTCCAGCCATCCCGATAAAGATACCCTTTTCAGGCAGTTTAAATATTTTGCGCATACTAACTTTATCCATGGGATAAAAGGCTTTTGCATCAACCGCATTTTCAATAACTGTGATCCTGGAGTTTGGTTTATATTTCTCGATCACATAGTTCTTTAATTCGGGTGATACAACAGATATACCGTCAGCGTCTTTTATTGCATATTGAAATAATCTTTTTAAACCTGGGATCATTGCTAACCCGAAGCTTTCAAAATTATCATATAAATCAACTATGTAAGGCAATTTATATTTCCTTGATAAAACCGAAGCAATTAATGTATGTAATATATCTGACAATCCGATAATCAAATCCGGCTTTTCGCGTTCAACTATTTTATTAAGTGTACGTCGTCAAAACCTTTTGGACAAAGAGCGGCATAAACTAAGAGACAGATCGGTTCATCGGGTTAGTTAATGTGTTGTTTATCGTAATGCATCTGTTTACGTAGTGCCAAGGTATTTTGTT
>Ga0222715_10000703_pt1 | contig 33443 bp, 46 predicted proteins | sample C33_9DmetaG_FD_165056 | JGI IMG/M metagenome (GOLD analysis project Ga0222715, IMG submission 165056) | Estuarine water microbial communities from San Francisco Bay, California, United States - C33_9D | ecosystem: Environmental > Aquatic > Marine > Unclassified | place: USA: California...
TGGCACTGAGTTGCAGTTGTGTCAGAGGTATTGCTATACCATAGCAACTTCTGGAGCATATTCAGCTTATGCCACAACAGGACAATTTGTAAGCACTACTAGAGTAGATTTCCCAATACTTTTCCCAACTTATATGAGAGGCTCTCCAACTGGAACTTACTCTGCTGCTAATACATTTTTACCATCAAGTGCTGGAGCAGACTTTACTCCTTCTGCCGTTGCTAGTGTTGCTGGCTCTGCTTCTTCTCAAGCAATAACAGTAACTTTTACAGTAAGTGGTGCAACTGCTGGCAGGGCTGCAACCTTAACTGACCTTAATACAGCATCATCTAAAATGACATTTAGTGCGGAGTTATAATGTATAAAATTTACTTAAATGACAGAACAAAACTACCAGCTATGGTAGAGCGTTTATCAGATGGTGCATTTATCCCTTTCGATCCCGACAACACAGACTACCAAGAATATCTTGAGTGGCTTGCTGACGGCAACACGCCTGAGCCTGCGGATAACTAGAGATGCAAGATCAACCCATAAGTCCTAAAGAGTTTGGTGCATTGCAGGCTGATGTTAAGAACCTGACCCAGGAAATAGCATTACTCAGGAAAGACATGGCCCAGGTGAATGCGATCATCAATCAAAGCAAGGGGGGCATATATACCCTCATCTTTGTGGCTGGGTTAATTGGTTCGGCAATTACATTAGGGCTAAAAAAACTTTTAGGAATGTAAAGGAGAAAATATGTTCTCAATATCTGAAATAGTAGAGCAAGCTAAAGAAGCTAAAGTGGTTATGGCAAAACGCTGGACAGCAGCATTCATTAGTTGTTGCGCCGTCATGTCCCAGGGCAACATACTAGCTATGTTCAACTCTAAGCACCTTCTCACTGCAGGCAAGACTGGAGTCTTGGCATCGATCATTATCTTCATTGGGATGGTAGTTCTAAAAGATAAAGCAGATCAAGATTACATTAAAGCCGCATTGATTGGGTCAGGCGTAATCGTCGCAGATCTAGTTTCTCACCCAGCTCATTTCTGGGGCGAATCAGTATTAACCGGAGGCGTTGCAATGGGTGTTGCCTGGTGCATATCCAAGTTGATGTCTAAAGCCTGCCAATGTGATTAGGAATTAATATGGCTATCCCTTTTCTAAGCTCCCTCATTGAACCAGTAACAGGTCTTTTAGATAAAGTCATTGAAGATAAAGACCAGAAAGCGAAGTTAGCTCATGAAATTTCTACGATGGCGGACCGACACGCGCAACAGTTGGCCTTGGCCCAAGTCGAGGTTAACAAGGCGGAAGCGGCTAGCAATTCAACTTTTAAAGGTGGTTGGAGACCGTTCGTGGGTTGGGTTTGCGGCACTGCCTTTGCTTATCATTTTATTGTCCAGCCTCTGGCTATTTTTGTCCTGGCTTATTACGGACTAGAGACTCCACCACTTCCAGATTTCGATATGGGTCAGCTGATGACTGTACTCATGGGTATGCTGGGCCTTGGTGGATTGCGTAGCTTTGAGAAATATAAGGGGGTATCGAAATGATGAGCAAAAAAGGTTTGTACTACAACATGAATAAACGTAAAGCTGCCGGTACCTCGAGGCCCAAGTCTAAGTCTACGATCACGCCAGAGGCCTGGGCTGCTATGAAGGCTAACTTCAAAAAGAAAAAGTGAAAGACTTTGATATAGCCAAAGCATTAGCTAGCTTAGTACCAGTCTTACTGGCTGCTATGTGGTGGGTTATTTCGTCTATTGGTCAAATAAATTCAGACATCCAACTTATAAGAGCTAATCAGATGCAGCTAATCAGTCCATCTGGGGAGATCGTTCCGAGCCCTGGAAATGCATTCGCCAGGCAGGAGTTGAAAGAAGAGATGCTCGAGCACATACATGATCTAAAGGTCAGAGTGAAGTTATTGGAAGAGAGAAAAGACTAATGGCTAAGAAGGTTGCATTCGGCAGCAACTCCAAACCGAAGACTGAGTTTAAACATAGGACCAGCATTGGACGATCATCGAACTCGAGGCCCAGGCACAAGTATGCCAAGATGAGCTGGAAGAAATACAGGGGCCAGGGGAAATGAGTTTCAAACTATCTCAACGTAGTCTCGATAACCTGGAAGGTGTTAAGCCAGAACTTGTAGACGTTGTGAAGCGAGCCATCGAGATAACAGAGGTAGACTTTGGCGTCATCGAGGGGCTCAGGACTGTAGATAAACAGCGTGAGTTATTCGAGAAGGGTGCCAGCCAGACTATGGCAAGTAAGCATATTACAGGTGACGCGGTAGATCTAGTTGCCTACATTGGGCCAAAGGTATGTTGGGAGCTCAATGTCTATGATGATATAGCAGACGCCATGAGACAGGCAGCAGAAGAGCTCGATGTCGAACTACGATGGGGAGCTGCCTGGCATAGGACCCTGACTCATTCTGGAATGTTGGCTGGAGACTTGATGAATGAGTACATCGATATGCGTCGAGCTGAGGGCAAACGACCTTTCATCGATGGCCCCCATTTCGAGCTAGTCTAGGATAGTAGTTTTTAAAACCTCTATAGTTCTGACACCACCTGGCCGAGTCTTAATGAACCCTCTATCTTTGAGGGCTGTTACCAGGGTAGCAATCCTTCCAATAGATTTGACTCCGATCCCGTCCGCTATCTCTTGATAGGTAGGGCTGAATCCATGCTGTCTTTGGAAGTTGATAACAAAGTCCAGGGTATCTTTCTGCCTCGGGGTCATTGATCATCTCCCAACCACTTAGCTGATACCGATATAGATTTCTGACGCTCAAACCTCGCTGGCTTTGCCGGAACAATTTTTTCTGGCTGCGCCTTAAAGCTCCTGGTGGGCCAGCTGATCTCTACCATCGTGTCACCATTCTCATCTTTCAAGAATGCCTTTTCATGTACTGCCATCTGGCTCATGATCTCCGGCTCCAGGGCTTTGGCCAATGCTTCAGCTGCCTTAGCTGCTCTCCTGGCGTCCAGGTATTTCATTACAGTCTCAGATATAGGCTCTAGATCTACAGGCGGAAGATCATCCTCACCCCTACCCCAGGTCCTGGCGGCATCGGCCCCATCGATAGCTGGATACCAGTCTGGACCCTCGAGCCTGTCGTAGAAGTCCTCAGCTGCTTCGATCAACTGGGCTTGCATACCTGGGTCAGCCTCATATACATTAAGAACTAGCCGGACTCCCTGGTAGAGGGTAGCTATTACTCCCCACTTTGCTCCATAACACATCATTTGCATCTGGAGCTGCCAGGGACCTCTGTAAGGAGGCGGAACCTCAGTGAATGGGGCAGAGGTCAACTTGCTCTCGAGAACGCCGTCACCCTCCAGGATTACAGTCTGAGCGCCATTCATTAGATAGATGCCATCCTGGGCCTGCAATGCCAGGGCCGTATTCTTTAGGATACCATCCAGGCTGACCGAGAATAACTCCCCGTAGTGATAGACCTCACTCACTTCTGTATCGACATCGAGGCCCAGGCGTTCTGCTGCCTTGCGTAGGATTGTGGGCTCGAACTCGTTACCAAAGTCTGCGGCTTCATTGCCGCTAAATTCCTGGACTTCATAATTCCCTTGGCCCCTGGCGTTGAGTACCCTGGCCAGCAGGTCATTACGGCTCATGCCATACGTTGGGTGTGATTGATTCATAAGGACTGGGGCGAATGACCCAGATAGTTTTTTATCAGTTGTAAGTTTTCCTACCATGCTACCTCCGTCGTAAATCAGTACAGGCTTTACATTGCCATCGTCTTTGAGCGCCAATCTTTTTGAACTTGCCGCCCTCGGATTGTTTGTATCTATTGCAATAAGCGCAGAAGCGTTCACCAGTGGCCTCAGCTACTGCCTCCCGCATCCTGCTCATCTCCATCCTGTGTCTATCTTCCTTCATGCTGCCATCCCCAATCTGTTGACCAAGTTCCTAGTAGATGACAATGCCCAGGTAGTGTTGCCCCTGAAAGTCTTGGCGCCCCTGGCCTGCAATCCCTGGCTTATCTTCTGCAAGGTATTACATCCGTACTTCTGCAAGTCCTGGACTATTGGCCTGAGATCCTCGGCCCAGTCTCCAATCGCAGCTTTGGTTGCCTCTCCACCTATCGAAGCACCGACCTCTGGGGTTGGAGATCCTAACTTTGCGCCCCTGGCTTTCTTAGCCGCAAGAGCATTAGTTGTTCTCTCGCTGATCAGGTCGGCTTCATATTCGGCAATGTTGGCCATGAGCTGGAGAACAAACTTTGTGGCTGCTGGGTTGTGCATCTGAGGAATGTCGCAAGCGATGACCGGAACGCCCTGCTCGAGGAGCCTGGTCAAGAAGGCCAGATTTCTCATAAGCCTGTCGATCTTGGCCACAATCAACGTGGCTCCAGTTTCCTTACAGTATTCCAGGGCAGCCCTGAGCTCCTTCCTTTTTCTGTCTGATCTCTTGCCAGATTCGTACTCTACAAATTCTTTAAGGATTTCGTACTGGCTTCCGTTCAGATGATTGGCGATTATCTTCTGCTGGGCCTCGATGCCAAGGCCAGACTTGCCCTGCCTTTGAGTAGAAACCCTGAGATAACTAACGTATTTCATTTTTCCTCCCTAGTTTACTGTGACGAAGAGATCGTCCATTTCGTCTATTTGTGCCAAAGTTTCTCTAACTGTTTCTTTTTCTTCATCTGGAAGATCCTCGTATATGGCGAGGATATGCTCGATATCTTTTGTTTCTGGATATTTGACCATGTAGGCTAAGAACAGTAAGGCCGTATCAATCATTTCTTTTCCTTTTTCCAAGCGATGATAGTCTTGCCTATGACCTTTGTTACATACTTATCATTGAACAAGAAGGCGTCCTGCCAGTATTCGGCGCACTCCTCGAAGTAATCGAAGGTGAACACCTTGTACTCTTTGCCAGCTTTGGTTTGGGTCTTGACTTCCATGTTTACCTCTCTTTCACCTGAATTATACTTTATTTTCACGAGGGTGGGGGTACCACCCAGATATTTATATAAGTCCATTTTTGGTTAAGCACTGCACTGTTTTTAGATTTGCCAGGGCAGCTACCTTGGCCATGGTCTGGTCAGATTTTTTCTGCATCTCATCTGCGGCTGGATCGCCTGGGGTGTAGGCCTTGCACTCGAAGGTCACATTGCTCATGACCTCGTTCCAGGCTGTCCACTTGCAGACCTGCTTCTTCTGCATATCGTTAAGTTTCTCCCAGTCCAGTTTGTCGACCATGTCGGCGATGGCTTTGTCGTTCGCGCCTTTGGCGAACCCGACTCTCGTTACTTTGCCAGCATCGGTTACTGCCAGGACCAGGACCGCATCGTATGTGCCTTTCTTAGGCTTACACCATTTGCCAGTCTTAGGGTTCATGGTCTGCTGCACAAACCTGTCTCCCGCCTTGGTGGTCTCGATCCAGAACCTGGCCTCCGTCTTTAGAGTCCAGCCCCAGGGCCAGTTGCTGACAACGTAGGCGCTGTCAAAATCTTTAGCTTCGTATATCAGTTTCATTTGCGTCCCCTTATTTGATGAAGTTGAAGTTGAATGCGTATTCGTCAGTCTTGCCCATTCTTGATACCTGGCAATAAAACCCATCCAAGATCTCATTGAACTTGGCCTGGACCCTGCTCATCGCTTCCTGGCTCATGCCGTTGATGTACAGGGTGTCTTGGTACCAGTCGATCCAGTAGAACTCATCCTTGACCTCTGTCTCCAGGACAGTCTCGGCCTGATCGATTGCGAGCTGTCCGAATAATTCGTCTGTGTTCATACTACCTCCTTAACTTTTTTTTCTAGAAAGATCCTATCCGTCGCGAATAAGTACCCACTGCCTTTTGTGTCTACTGGCTTAAACCCGCAAGCCTCGACACTGTAGATCCCGTCATCGATCTTGATCAGGTCTCCCATGCTGGTGCTCCTGCAACCCTCGCCCTCGAACCTGGGGATCACGTTTTGGTTATCCCACCAGTAATTGTCGATGGTGTTGGTCCATTCGTAGGCCCAGTCCAGGACACTCATACTCTTGTTAGAATATTTGAGCTCGTCTGGAATGTTGACCTCAGCTACAAGGTTAAATTTGTCGTTTGGATAAGAATCGTCTGTCATCCATTTCCAGTCTTTTTGAAACACTAGTGCTTTGGTAGTCATATTGCCTCCTTATTGGTTATTTTTAAGTTCTACAATTCCGCTGACACTCGTACCGCTTGCGGCTTGTGGGCTTGTGAAATCTTTATTAGCGATCATGAAAACTTCCCAACCTGGTACATAATCTGGGATGGCTTCCTCGAGGGCTTGGCTTACAATTTCAGTTTTTGCAAGTTCTGCCTTGAAGTTTTCTACCCATTTGTGCGCCTTGATTGCTGTTAATGTTTCGATGATTTGTTCTGGTTTGTCTGTGTTGTACATCTGTTTCTCCTTTTGTTCACGTTATTTACAGGTTCCACGATAGGGGTATAGTAGTACCATGTCAATAGCCAAATGGTACTTTTATGCAATTGTTGTAAAAAGGATACACAATGAAAGTTGAGCAGCAACAGTTATACCTAACCAAGGAGCTGAGGGAGGCATTAAAAACCCAGGCGAAAGTTCTACGTCGTTCTGTGTCCAGCCTTGCCGAGGAAATACTTATTGACGGACTAGCCAGACGCGAGAGATCGACGTACAACTCTCAGGTCATCAATCTGCAACAGTTGGCAAAGTCTGTTAAAAATGACGGCTAGAAATAAGCGTCGAGGCTATGAACTCGAAAAGGAAGTACAAGACTTTTGGCAAGCCCTCGGGGTCCATTGCAAACGGGTCCTGGGGTCTGGCGCTTTCAAAGCGTACTCCCCTGATTTGGCTGGCGATCTGAATCTGAATGGATTGCTGGTTGAATGTAAGCGGAGGAAGGGAGCAGATGGATTTAAATCTATCTATTCCTGGTTCGAACAGGATGGGGCTGATTTGTTAGTCATTCGGGCGGATAGATCGCCTCGCTTGTATGTAATCCCAGAGTCTTTAATGGTGAAGTTTGCCGAGGACATGGGTTGGATAATCAAAAAAGAGATAGAAGGAGAAACAGAATGTTAGATCTAGAGAATGGCAGTGGTGGAGAGTACATCAGATTCAAGCCATCGGTTAATGCTTGGTATGTGGATGGAGAAGAGATCGACTTTAAAGGGTTTTCAGTAGATCCTGATTCATTGCGTACCGGATGGGGCCTGATCCAGGAGGGAGAGGCGCCACAGTGGGTATGGGACAAACAAGTCGGGGTCAAAGGCCCGAGACCAGAGGGAGAATACAAACGCGGATTCAGCGTGATGGTTTACCTCAAAGATTATGGCTGGCGTGAATGGTCATCTAATGGCTCTGGCGTCAACAAGGGACTTGCGGCAATATGGGAATCCATACACACAGGGCATAGTAAGAACAAGGGTAAGTTAGCAGGGCTTAAATACACTGGTTCCAGTGCTGAGAGCATTGGCAAAGGGACAACTCGAATCCCGAAATTTGAGTTGGCCCGATGGGTTGACGCCCCAACCTCAGCTCCTGAGCCTGTTTCTCCTCCTCCCTCAGAGGCGCAGGACGAGGACGATGAGGCGTTATTTTCTTAACTAGTGTATTTGGCGGGGGGTCATTCCCTCGCCTTTTTTTTCGGGGTGCAAATGTCGGATATTGGGATGCATATAGAGACAGTGGCGAAGGCCCTTTTGGGAGAGCCCAACCATAAACTGTCCACCAAATCAGAATTGCGATGGGGGAATCGAGGGTCAATGTCTGTTGACCTGGTGAAGGGTACATGGTTCGATCATGAGGCCGAAGAGGGCGGCGGAGTAATAGACTTAATCAGGCGCGATAATCCGATGGTCAATGTAAACGACGCATTGAGAGAGTTTGGGATCGAGACTGAGCAGCCCAGGACAAATGGGACGGCCAAGCCTTCCCTGGTGGCGTCTTACCCATATTGCGATCCAGATGGAATAGTGAAGTATGAGGTGTGCCGATTCGAGCCAAAGACATTCAGGCAGCGGCGCATAGTCGATGGGCAAACATTTTGGGGCCTGGGTGATGTAGAGCCATTGCCATACAGGTTGCCGGACTTGGTTAATAACCAGGATAAACCGATATTGATCGTCGAGGGTGAGAAGGATGCAGATAATCTTGCGGCCCTGGGCTTTGTAGCAACTTGCAACAGTGGCGGAGCTGGGAAGTGGCCAGAGGTTTTGAATCAATGGTTCCTGGATCGAAACGTGATCATCCTGCCAGACAATGACAAAGCTGGGGAGAATCATGTCAGAACTCTCCTGGGCAATCTCCAGGGCTTAGCGAAGCGGATCAAGGTAGTCAGGCTACCAGTCCAGGACAAAGGGGATGTAAGCGACTGGATCGAGGGCGGTGGAACTGCGGCGCAATTACGAGAGATGATCAAGGCGGAGAAGGAAATCGTCGAGGTTGTGACTCCGTTGCCGGTGCTAACGCTTGCAGACATCGAGAAACTCCCTCCGGTTGAGTGGTTAGTGGAAGGGCTCATACCAGATAAGTCGCTGTCGATGATGTACGGCGAGCCAGGGTGCGGTAAGACATTCATCGCCCTGGACATGGCGTTGAGTATTGCTCATGAGACTACATGGCAGAATCAAGCTGTCCTGGGTGGCCAGGTTGTATATGTGGCTGGCGAGGGTGTAGGTGGGCTCAAGAAGCGAATAACCGCCTGGCATAAGCATAAGGATCTAAAGCCCAGGGCTCCGTTTATCGTGGTGCCGTCGAGCGTGGATCTTATGGATGTATTCAACACCCAGGATCTACACACAACGATCAAGGCAGCAAGTGCAGGACCTGTAAGGCTAGTGATATTCGATACCCTGGCGAGGTCTATGACTGGGGACGAGAACAGCTCCCAGGACATTGGGCAAGCTGTCAGGGCTATGGATCAAGTGAGAGAGGAATTCAATTGCGCGGTCATGGCTATACACCACAGCGGGAAGGATGCAAGTCGAGGGGCCAGGGGATCGAGTGCGATCCTGGGGGCAGTGGATTCAAGTATGCGGATCGAGAGAGTAGGGGAGACAGTATCGCTCACAGTTGAGAAGCAGAAGGATGCAGAGATGATGGCTCCAGTGTGGATGAATTCTGTATCCGTAGACATAAGCAACGATTCCCTGGGCTTAGATCTCGAGACCAGCTTAGTCCTGGAGCGCTCAGACTCAGGGCCAAAGGACAAAACCAACCAAGGTCTACGGCCAGCACAAAGACTAGTTCTCGATGCCCTCAATGAGGCGCTCATAAAGAATGGGCAAAGATCCCCTGGAGGCGATGATTATCCAGTCGGGGTCAAAGTGGTTAGCGAATCATCCTGGAGGCAGATAGCACTAGCCCAGACGATCTCAACAGGGAATCCAGACGCAGAAAGGAAAGCATTTGCAAGGGCTGCTGATACTCTGATTCAGAAGAAAATCGTAGGAAAGTGGGGGAACCTGGTTTGGAAGTGGTAAATAGCATGGGACAACAAGGAGGACAAGAATGTCCAGATTAAAATCAAGAGGTTACGTTAAACGGGACAATCCTGGGACAAATGTCCGACAGACGGGACGGACAGGACACTCTCTAGAGTCCTGTCCCACTGTCCCATGTCCCAGTGACGTTTGGTCTGATGCTACATTCCAGGTGATCAGTGATCATGATATCAAAGCCTGGGAGATGGATTGTAAATGGGGAACTGATAACTTGCAGGAACTAGTAGATCAGGAACTCGGGAGAAAGTTCGTGGCTCAGCAAGAGATGTATCGCAAGGCCCTCAGGTCGAACAATGAGCTATCGATACAGAAGCATGGACGGGCTATGGTAAAGGCGTTCGACGTGCTGGATCGAGATGCCGTGAAGCGGGGGGCGAGGGGCATCGACCCGAAGGATTACTGGAGTTATGACATGAACGGGATCGAGGTTAGGTTGGTCAAGACCAATGCTGAGATGCCCAGGAAGAAGGACGATGGAGTGGCTTATCTCTCGGTGCCAGAGTTGATGAAGTTCGTGCCTCCTGGAGTGTTCGAGATCAAGGAAACATTCGCAGGATCTAAGGTTAAAGATATGATCATAGGTGATAACGATGAGCTCATCTGATAAGCCAGATATTCGCAAGTACAGTGTCATTCCAGCCAGGGCAATCCAGGACGATAATATGCACTGGACAACGCTTAGATTACTCGGAGCATTGTGCCTACATACCAATGCATACGGTATTTGCTGGCCTTCCAGGATAACATTGGCAAGGCATATATCCAGGAGTACGAAGACTATTAGCGTTCATGTTGCCAGGTTAATCAAGGCTGGCTATATCAGGAAGCTACAACCCAGGGCATATCCAATTAAGGCAAAGAAAACCTGGAGAACCAATCGATATCAGGTTCTATTTGATGGGCCTCAAACTGAGCTACCAAGTAAAGAGCAGTTCTACGCTCCAAGGCCAAAGATAGCTGAGGATGTGGAGATTCTGGAAGCTCAAGAGGTTCTGCATAATAGAAGGGGGTCTGGGGGTGAAAACAGCGACTTTAAGATACTCTCACAAGCGTTCGTTCAAGGCGTCCAAATGGTGTCCGGCCAGCACAGAATCGCAGAATCCAACCACAATTTCGCCAAGATCCTGGCTGATCGTGGGATCAGTGCTGAACGGATCAAGGCTGCAACCATTGAGATGTGTAAGTACAACCTAATGTCTGGCAGGACTCCGCCGATTACATTGGAGCAGGTGGCAATTTGGGCTGGGCTATGATGGTGAAGGATTACAATGGCCAAACGCTAGTATGGCTAGTGAAAATGATGGATAAAAAAAATCGTAAGCCATTGATTTTAAAAGGGGCCATACCACCCCCCCCACCCTACCGACCACCATACGGGGGTCTCGCTCAAAATTTTGGTGAATTTAGCCTGGAGGTTGCAAGTTATGAGTAAAAAGATGCCGGTCCGCCAGCTCAGGAAAGCCCTGGTCATAGGATCTGATGATGAGAGGGAGGGAGTGAAGCAGGAGTTGGCTACAATCGCCGCGTCTGATATCACCGAAGTTATGTCCTGGGACGAGCAAGGTAGGGTCACGCTCAAGGATGCGAAGGATGTGCCGCTACATACCAGGAAAGCGATCAAGAAAGTTAAGGTTACGCCAACCAGAATGGGCAATTCCATCGAGGTCGAGATGCATGACAAGGTTTCGGCCCTGCGGATGCTGGCTAAACATCATGGATTACTGGAACCTGGGCTCGAGAAATCGGATAGACCCAGTGTTTTGGGGATTAATTTGCATGGGCCTATAGTTACTGAATACGAGGAAAGAAAAGATGGCGAGGACGAAAGCAGCGAGTGACAGATCTACCAGGCGAAAAGTTGAGGCTGAAGGATTATTTGGTGGATTAGATTTAGATTTCAGCACCAGCCCTACGGTTTGGAATTTTCTTAGCGATAATGCGTTTTTTCGCGGCTTAATGGGGCCGGTTGGTAGCGGTAAATCTTACGCCTGCGCCGCTGAAGTTATGCTCAGAGCTGTAAAGCAGCCAGTTTCGCCGAAGGATGGGATTCGATATAGCCGATTTGTAGTTGTCAGGAACTCATACCCAGAACTTAGGACCACGACTATTAAGACCTGGCTCGAGCTCTTTCCTGAGAATACATTTGGGCCTATGCGTTGGAGCCCTCCACTTACGCATCACATTAAGTTGCCCTCGAGGGGCGATGCTGCTGGGATTGACTGCGAGGTTATATTCCTGGCCCTGGATCAACCGAAGGATGTCAGGAAGTTATTGTCCCTGGAATTGACCGGCGCCTGGGTAAATGAGGCAAGAGAGCTCCCGCTTAGCATTGTCCAGGGATTGACCCATCGAGTTGGGAGATATCCGACGAAATCTAATGGAGGTGCGCCCTGGCGCGGGATATGGGCTGACACGAACCCGATGGCTGATGATCATTGGTGGCATCGATTATCGGAGCGTGAGCCGGTTCGAGGTAAGTACAAGTGGAATTTCTATAAGCAGCCCCCTGGAATGATTGAGGCTAAGAGTGATGACCCTGATGCCGCGATAGGTGCCAGCCGGTGGTGGATTAATAATCCGAAGGCTGAGAATGTTAAGAATTTGCCCCAGGGTTATTACGAGCAGCAGATTGGAGATAAGGAGCTCGACTGGATTGAGTGTTATGTCGGCGGTAAGTATGTGTATGTGAAGGAGGGTAAACCCGTCTGGCATGAGTTCGACGATACGATTATGGTGGATCAGGACCTGACGGTTGATTTGTCACTGCCAATTCATGTAGGCCTCGACTTTGGATTAACTCCTGCGGCCGTGATTGGTCAGCGATTTAGTTCTGGCAAGTGGCATATATTGGATGAGATCGTAACTGAGGACATGGGTCTCGAGAGATTTGGCCAGATGTTGTTGTATGAATTAAATATGAAGTACCCGAAATCTGAGGTTAAGGTTTGGGGTGATCCTGCTGGCATGAAGCGTGACGAGATTTTTGAGGTTACTGCTTTTGACCATTTGCGGACGATTGGACTCCAGGCCCAGCCGACTGCATCGAATGATTTTCAAGTACGTCGTGAAGCTGGAGCTGCCCCGATGTTGCGCCTGGTGGATGGGAAGCCAGGACTTAGGGTAAATTCACGCTGTACTAGATTGAGAAAGGCGTTAAGTGGCGGATATCATTTTAAGCGCGTTGGGATTTCTGGCGGCAATGATCGTTTCAGGGATGCGCCCAATAAGAATGATTCATCTCACGTTGGCGATGCTTATGGCTATTTACTATTGGGCGCGGGTGAGCATCGCAGGATAACTCGAGGTGTTAATAGAAATCATTTTCAACAAACGATTGCTAAGACAGATTTCTCTATATGGTAGGAGACAATTATGCTCCAAACTGTTTTAAGTTTTTTAGCATTACTGAATTGTTACCCAGAGGATTACGTTATTACGTCAAGTAATAGTACGTTCTATCTTGCTGGCGATATCGGAGTGATCTATATCAGTCCTGGTATGTATAAGGATCATGTTTTGGCCCACGAGCTATATCATCAATGCCAGTGGCAATGGGCTGGTAAGAAGCCTGCTCAGTCCTGGGACGAGTGGGAGCGCAGAGAAAGAGAAGCAATGAAGGTTGAAGATATATTTCTTAATCTTAAATAATTGAGATGCCAAGCTCTTTATTAGGTTGTGGCGAGATCGAGGGATGGATTAAGCACAGGACAGTGCCATTTCACTTTGGTCATTTAGCTTTAATGGATTTGAAGCCCAAGGCCAAGGAAGTGATGAACTCAATTCCGAATTATTTGATGTATATGAAGGAGCATACAGCTGGTACTCCAGCCTTTAGTGTCCTGGATTGCGGAAAAGTTCTATTGTCTTTCGGCTTTTATCCATTGTGGCCTGGAGTTTGTGAAGGCTGGATGATCCCAAGCAATCACATTGATCGCAAGGTAGTTGCATTAGTAAGGGGTGCCAGGACTGTTTTCAATCATATTGGTAGTGCTATGCAATTGCGTAGATTGCAGTTCATGGTTTCTTCATCTAACTTACAGGCGATTCGTTTTGCCGAAGTGTTATATTTCGAGAGAGAAGCTACGCTGGTCAAATACGGACCGGATGGCAGTGATTATTATATTTATACGAGGTTCTACTGATGAGTGGTATATTCTCCAGACCTAGCGTTCCAGATACCTCTGCTATTCAAAAGGCTCAGCTCGAGGCTATGAAAAAGCAGAGTGAGTTACTAGATAAACAAGAAGCCAGGGTTGATGCAGAAGAAAAGCAGGCGTTAAGCCAGGCATCTGCTAGAGCCAGGGCTAGAAGAATGGGCCGAGGTGGTTACCGTTTGCTTTTATCTCCGATGAGAGGAGCAGCAGCCGCCCAGGGTATCAAAGGTACTGAAGCTACTCTTGGAGGTTAATCATGGGATTCGGTAGTTTTTTTAAGCGTGTTACTCAGCCTGTTAGAAAGATTGTTAGTCCGGTTGTTAAGGAGGTTGTAAAGCCAGTCGTTAAGACGGTTGCAACTCCAGTTGCCGCAGCAGTATCTAAGGCTCTTAATGTAGATACTGGACCTAGCCCAGAGCAAATCGCTCAACAAAAGAGAGCTGATCAACAATTAGCGGCTCAGATGAAAAAGGTTGCTGATCAGGAGCAGAAGCTCAATGATCAACAGCAAAAACTCGCAAACACTGCGACCTCAACATCGAGGGCTCGTAGAAGTAGGCGTGGTGGCTCTTATCGTCTGTTGCTTTCAAGCGCCAGGAAAGATGCCGCTACTGGTATTAAGGGTTCTGCCTCAAGTCTGGGTGGTTAAATGCCACTGAAGAAATATGAAAATCCAAGTGGCGGATTGAATGCTGCTGGCAGGGCATATTACAAAAGAACCGAAGGAGCTAACCTAAAGCCGCCGGTTAAGTCTGGCGATAATCCTCGACGCGCTTCTTTCCTGGCTAGAATGGCTGGGAATGCTGGGCCTGAGAGAGATAGCAAAGGTAAACCAACCAGGTTGCTCTTATCGCTCCAGGCTTGGGGAGCATCATCAAAGGCAGACGCCAGGCAAAAGAGTGCTGCGATTTCAAAGCGTTTAAATAATAAGGGTTAGATATGGCTCAATTAGAAGCAAGAGAAATTGTAAAACGGGCCGATAAAGCTGATACAAGAAAAGAGCAATGGCGAAACATTTACGAAGAATGTTACGAGTTTGCCTTACCTCAGCGTAATTTATATTCTGGATACTATGAGGGTAAAACTCCTGGGCAAAATAAGATGGCCAGGGTATTCGATGCTACGGCTATAAACTCTGTTCAGCGTTTTGCCAATAGAATCCAATCTGCATTATTCCCGCCTTATAGAAGCTGGTGCAGACTCCAGGCAGGCAATGAGGTTCCAGGAGATCAGCAAGAAGAGATTAGTGCTGCTCTAGATATATATACCGAAAAAATGTTTGACACGATACGTCAGACAAACTTTGACTTGGCAATGTCTGAGTTCTTATTGGATTTATGCGTTGGTACTGCGGTCATGTTGGTACAGCCAGGCGATGGTGACGCACCAGTTAGATTTACTGCTGTCCCGCAATACCTGGTTAGCCTGGAAGAAGGGCCTCATGGTGTTGTAGATAATGTATATCGACGAATGAGAATTCGCGTAGATGTTATTCAGCGTCAATGGCCCGATGCCAATATGCCGGAGGAGCTACTTAAAAAGCTCGATGATCATCCAGAAGAAGAGATCGATCTGCTCGAGGCAACAGTTTGGTCGGACTCAGAGCAGACTTATTGCTATCACTTGATATATACGAAAGATAAAAAAGCTACCGGAGCTACTGAACTGGTGTATCGAACCATGAAGGTAAGCCCCTGGATCGTAGCCAGATATATGAAAGTAGCTGGTGAGGTATATGGTCGAGGGCCTTTGGTTAGCGCATTGCCAGATATTAAGACCCTTAACAAGGTCAAGGAAATGATCCTTAAAAATGCTTCAATCGCTGTGTCTGGTGTATATACCGCAGCAGATGATGGAGTGTTGAACCCGCAAAACATTACCATCGCCCCTGGAGCGATTATCCCTGTTGCCAGAAATGGCGGTCCCCAGGGCGAAAGTTTGAAGCCATTAAAGTCGGCAGCTGATTTTAATGTGGCTCAACTTGTAATTAACGACATGGTAATGGGCATTAAGAAAATGTTGCTCGATGATACGTTGCCGTTGGATACTCAATCAGCCAGGTCTGCAACTGAGATTGTCGAGCGCATGAAAGAGTTGGCCCAGAATATGGGTGCAGCTTACGGTCGATTAATAACTGAGTGCATGATGCCGCTAGTTAATCGAGTCTTGTATGTAATGGATGAGAAGAACATAGTGGATATGCCGGTTAAAGCTGATGGTAAAGTTATTAGGGTAGTACCAGTATCTCCATTAGCCCAGGCTCAGAATATGGAAGATCTACAAAACGTACTTCAATTTGCTCAGATAGCTCAATCAGCTGGGCCGATGGGTCAAGTTGCAATTAACCAGGATGAAATGCTTGACTACATTGTCGAGAAAATGGGAGTACCGCGAAGAGTGGTAAATAATGCTGAGCAAAGGGCTGCAATAATCCAGGAAATGCAGAATGCCGCAGCCGAGATGCAACAACAAGCACAGCAAGGTGGAGCTCCTAATGTCTGAAGAAATTGATAAGGTTTTCGTGCGTTGCTTTTCCACGAAAGAAGGCCAGGCAGTTCTAGAGTATTTGCGAAGCATTACTATCGAGCAGCCTACCTGGTTCCCTGGGGATGACGCCTCTCATGGTTTTCATAGAGAGGGGCAAAATTCTGTAGTCAGGGATATTGAAAAGCGCATCAAGAGAGGACGTAATTTATGACCGATGAAGCGCTGGCCGCTAGCGATAACTCTGAACAAGAGCCGCAAAGCGATAACCAGGAATCAGAAACTTTACTAAACCTAAACCAAAAGCAAGAAGAAGAAACAACGCAAGAACCTGATCCGATGCCGCATCTGGCATCTGAAGAGGATGAGAAGATAGATTGGGGCGAGCGTCCTGCATGGATACCTGAAGATCTATGGTCAGCAGATGATGGCCCTGACGTCGAGGGCGCATTCAAAGCCCTGGAGAAAGTAAACAAAGACTACAAAGAGCTCAGGACTAAAATGTCTCAAGGACTGCATAAGGCTCCGAAGGATGGAGAATATGCAAGAGATGTATTTACCCAGGCTAATGTGGCAGAAGATGATGAGGTAATGACGTCATATATTGATCTGGCTAAAAAGCATGGGATAAGCCAGGAGGCATTCAATGATATGGCATCTCTTTATTTCGACGCAGTTGGAGCAGCTGAAGATTTTGCAAAGACCAGCATCGAGGAAGAGAAGGGTAAACTTGGACGCAACGCCGATAGGATTATCAGCGAGACCAGTGCCTGGCTTACCAAGTTAAGTAGCTCTGGAGTTCTTAGTAATAATGAACTTGAGTCTATTGCTAACGCATCAACTAATGCTACATTCATTACTGCTTTAAATAAGATCCGACAATCTTATAATGAGGCTCCTATCCCAGCCAATGAGATCCAGGAAGGTAACCAACCAGATCGAGCAGAACTTGATTCGATGGTTGCTGATCCTAGATATGGCAAAGATATGACTTACACTAGAAAGGTTGAAGAGGCTTTTTATAAAGCCTACGGAGAAGCGTAAGACGTAACACAACGTCAAAATTAAACGGTTGGAAGTTGCATATCGACAACATCAGCGATATATTTCAATGTGACTGACAACCGTTTAATTTCGGCCAGTTCTCGCAATGTACGGCCCAGACGGACAACCGTAGCGATGTTAAACCTTATTTATTACTTTTAAAGGAGTACACAAATGGCTGTTTCTATCAGCAATGCATTTGTAACCCTTTTTGACAGTGAGGTGAAGCAGGCTTACCAGGCACAACGTGCTTTGGCTGGGTTGACACGCGAACGATCTGTCGAGGGTTCAACTGTAAAATTTCCAAAGATTGGCAAAGGTACCGCGACTGTAAGAGTTCCTCAAACTGACGTAACTCCAATGTCCGTTACATATAGCCAGGTAACAGCAACAATGGAAGACTATATCGCAGCAGAATACAGCGATATCTTCAACCAGGCTAAAGTAAACTTCCAGGATCGAGCTGAGTTAGTTCAGGTTGTTTCTGGCGCAATCGGTCGACGTATGGACCAGGTTGTTATTGATGCTTTAGTTGCTGCTTCTAGCACAAACACAGTTAGCAACGATATCGGTGGTACTGATACCAACCTTAATGTTGCAAAACTTAGAGCTGCTAAGAAAGCAATGGACGCTAAAAATGTTCCAGCGCAGAATCGAGTGATTGTTGCTCATGCGAATAACATGGACTCATTATTAGCTGAAACTGCTGTTACTAGTGCAGACTTCAACACTGTTAAGGCTTTGGTCCAGGGCGAGATTGATACTTTCCTCGGATTTAAGTTCGTCAGTCTTGGAGACAGAGATGAAGGCGGCTTGGCAATTGATGGTTCTAATGACCGAATCGTTTATGCATTCCACAAAGATGCAGTAGGTTTGGGCATGGGTATGAATCAGCAAAGCCGAGTTGACTACATTCCAGAGAAGACTTCCTTCCTGGTTGCGTCTATGTTCTCCGCTGGAGCAGTTGCGATTGATTCTGACGGTATCACTAAAATCACTTGCCGCGAAAGCTAATCTTAGGAGGATTAAATTATGGCTTATAGTTCATCTGGATTTGGCCCTCTAGGAGGCCAATCACTGCGGGGATCGCGTCCAGCTTTGTATGTGTATACCACTACGGAAGCACATACAACAGTTGACGGGTCCGGTTACTTTAACGATTTGTCAGACACTCTAGCAGTTGGCGACATGATCATTGTTCATGGTGAGACAGGCGGAACTCGCACTATTACCATGCACATTGTTGTGTCAAATTCTTCTGGAGTTGTTGATGTCTCTAACGGCACCGTAATTGGTGTGGTTACAGACTCTGACTAATATTGACCGACAGGGGCAGCTGTAAAAGGTTGCCCCAATAGAGAAGGAGAGGTATGGCATCTGGTGATACCAAGTTGTCTATTTGTTCAGACGCTTTGATAATGCTGGGGGCTGCGCCTCTCTCTTCTTTTTCTGAAGGGACCGATAGCGCTCAGATTACTGATCGTCTATACGATGACATTAGAGATACCACTTTGGGTATGTATCCCTGGAGTTTTTCTTTTAAAAAGATTCAGCTCAACAGGACAAATAACACCCCAATAAATGAATTTAAATATGAGTACCAATTGCCTGGTGACAGAATCAACAACGTCATGGCGGTATTCAACAGTGGGACTTCAGGAGCCAGACCTATCCAATATGGATGGGAAATACTTGGCGATAAGCTGATCAGCTCACAAGAAAAGATTTATGTCGATTATCAGTATTCGACCCCAGAGGGCGAAATGCCGACATATTTTATTCAATTATTGAAATACATGATGGCCTGGAATATAGCCGAAACGGTAACTGACCAGATAACCAAAGCTGATTATTTCAAAGTATTGGCAGTTGGGTCTCCACAGGAGAGCATGAGAGGGGGCTTCTTTAGAGTTGCTACGTCTATCGATGGTAGAAATAAGCAGATTGAAGCAATCGAAGACTTTAGCTTAATATCGGTTAGAGGATGAGCAGAATTGTAGCAATGCAGACCAATTTTGCCGTTGGTGAAATTGATCCACTTCTTAGAGCCAGGATTGATTTAAAGCAATATTATGGCGCCCTCGAGACTGCAACCAATGTGGTCATTCAGCCCCAGGGTGGAGCCAAACGCAGAGAAGGTTTGCGCTATGTAACTACCCTAGATTCTGGCGCTGGAAATGCTGTAAGACTCATACCATTTGAGTTCAATACAGATGATAGTTATATGTTCGCAGCAATCCCTGGAAGAATTTATATATTCAGGAATGGCGCCTTAGTAACTAATATCAATGCTAGTGGTAACGATTATTTGTCAGTTCCAGAATTTACGTCTGTGAATTTGCCAGAGATGCGTTACGCACAATCTGCTGATACGATTATTTTTGTTCATGCTGATTTAGCTCCATTGAAATTAGTTCGAGGAGCTGATCATGATGAGTGGACGAAGTCTACTATTACGTTTGATAACGTCCCAAAGTATGCTTTTACGCTAGATACGCATGAGCCTAAGTACACGATTACGCCTTCTGCTACTACTGGCAATATTACTTTAACGGCTTCTTCGGTAACTTCAGATAATGGTACAGCCCAGGCAGGTAGTTCTAATACCATAACCTTGAAATCTGCTAGTAGCTTTACAACTGATGATCAGCCTAATGGTATGTTCATTCAGATAACTTCTGGAACCGGATCTGGCCAGACTAGGCACGTTGAAGATTATGTTGCTTCTACCAAAGTGCTAACTGTATATCCGGCATGGGATACAGCCCCTAATGCTACTTCACAATATGAAGTAAAGGCTTTTAAGCCAGCGGCAGTTGATGAATATGTTAATGCCTTGAATGGTTTTGGTAGGGCCAGGATTGTTGAGTATGTAAGCGATACAGTCGTTAATGCTTATGTAGAGATTCCTTTTTTTGATACCTCAGCGATAACTAGTGGAAACTTTGAGACTGAGCATGGGTATGAAAGTGCTTGGTCACCAACTAAAGGATATCCAAAGGCTATTACCTTTCACGAAGGCAGATTGTGGTTAGCCGGATCTAAGTCGTTACCATCTACAGTTTGGGCCTCGAGGGTTAATGATTTCTTTAATTTTGATAAGGGCGAAGGCTTAGATGATGCAGCCCTGGAAGCCACGATATCTACATCTACACTAAATGCAATTACAGATATCTTTTCTGGTAGAGACTTGCAGATATTTACAACAGGTGGTGAGTTTTATATTCCCCAGGCTAATCTTGAGCCAGTAACGCCATCTAACTTCATCGTTAAGATTGCTACCAGAAACGGGTCTAAAGCTGATGTTCCGGTGGTTGGCGTTGATAGTGGAACTTTATTTATCCAAAGAGAAGGTAAAGCTCTTAATGAACTAGCATTTACTGATACCGAGTTGGCATACAACACCAGCAATGTATCTATGCTATCTGGACATTTATTTAAAACTCCAACTGATATGGCTATTCGACGAGCCACATCTACGGACGAGAGCGATAGATTAATGATTGTTAATGATGATGATGGATCGATGATCGTCTTCTCATTGCTCAGATCTCAAGAGGTTACGGCCCCAGCCCAGTTTACAACTGATGGTCGATTCCTAGCAGTTGGCGTCGATGTAGCTACAATTTATACAGTAGTTAAGCGAACTATTGACGGGACTGATCAATACTTTGTCGAATACTTTGATAGCAGTTTACACCTGGATAGTGCAGTCCAGGCGTCTGGAGTAGCAAGTTCAGCATCTGTAGCTCACCTGGAAGCTAAGACATTAAAGATTATTCTTGATGGAACGATCCAGGAAGATAAGACAGTTAGCAGTGGATCAGTTAGTTTTGATCGAGCAAGCGCTACAGATTATGAGGTTGGGCTTTATTACCCAGTTGTAATTAAGACTATGCCGGTCGAGCCGCAGATTCAATCTGGATCATTGCGAGGGTTTAAGAAAAGAATTCTAGAAGTAAACGCCGAAGTGTTTGAGACTCAGGCTATGACTATTAATGGCCAGCAAGTTCAATTTAGGCAGTTTGGCGAAAACAATCTAGATACAGCTGTACAAAAGTTTACTGGAATTAAAACTGTCGGACCTCTCCTGGGATTTAATAAAGAGGGTCAAATAACAATCACCCAAAGCGTTCCGTTAGATATGACGATTCTGGCTTTGGATTTTAAAGTGTCGGTGGGCCAATAATATGGAATATGTAGCAGTAGCAGCTTTAGTGTTAGGTGGAGTGCAGTCGATTCAAATGGGCAGGTCCCAGGAGAAGATGTATGACCTACAAGCTCAGCAAGCACTTATGCAGAGTAGGAGCGTGACTTTAGCTCAACGAGCAGATACTTTGGAATACAAACGCCAGGGAGTAGAGGTTATGAAGAATCTGGCTAGAAACCTTGCAACTATAAACTCCAGGGCTGCTGCCGGATCAGTTGATCCATTCTCTGGATCTGTTGGAAATCTAGCAATTGCAAACTTGGAAAAGGGTGTTACAGATTTTTATACCAGCAGAGAGAATGTTGAATTTAGTCAGAACCAATCAAAATTGATTGAAGCAGCTGGACAGTTTCAATCGAATCAATATCAATTTGCCGGAAACCTTGCTAAGCGCCAGGGATATATGAATGCATTAGCATCATTTGGACAGGCTGCATATTATGGAAGTAAGACTGGTACAGGATCAGGACCTACTACTTAGGATTTATAAATGGCCGATATATTTGAAAAACTAATTTATCAACCTGTTAGAACTGCCAGGGTTGGCGGCGTTCCGTCAATTGATTATGCGGCCAATAAAGAAGCGATTAGAAGCCAGGCTACAACAGCTGATGCCTTAACGAGAATAGCAAGTTTTGCTTTTGAGTATTCTAAGGGTAAGCAGGAAATCATGGGTACAGAGCGTGGCGTATCAGCCCCAACCCAGACATTGCAATCTCTTGCTGGGAAAAATAGATCTTCATTTAGCTTTGAAGAAGAGGCCGCTTATACCGCCGCTAGTAAGGCATTAAGCATTGAACTTGGAATCAAGGCTAAAAAGGCTATGGGCGAAATTGTCCTGGAAGCCACCAATAGAGGAGATGATTCAGCAACGCTCCAGGATGCATTGGATTCTGTCATCGAGGGTTATGGTGGATCTATAGATCTACTTGATCCGGTTGCCGGTAAAGAATTTAGGTTGAGCCTAGAAGACTCTAGGAATTCATTATATTTAAATTACTCAGAAAAAGAATTACAAAAGGCAAAACAAGAGCAGAAGCATAGAACTCTTATAGCTGCTGATGAAAGTTTATCTGAAATCCAATCGTTGGCGTATGATTCTTACCAAGATTGGGATAGCACCATCAGTCGTTTAATAACTAATTATGATGGCATTTTAGAGGCTGGTGGTCTTAGCCCTTCAGAGAGAACCGCGAAGATTTTAGAGGCTAAGAAATTTGCTCATGTAAGCAGAATAGAGGGTGAGTATTCAAGGCAAAAAACTCTTGCAGATAAGAGGGCTTATTTAGAGGCATTTAAAAAAGACATTCCAAAGTCTACTGATAAAGGTATATCTAGAGGTCTTTTGGATAACGAGGCACAAGTAGTATTAGGATCACTATCCCAGGAATATAGCCTTGAGGTTAAAGCATTAAATGCTCAAGTTGATTCTGTCCAAATTAAAATGAGGGATGAGTTAACTAATATTGTTAATAGTGGCGGCGTTGTATCTAAAGAAAAAATAGCTGACATAAAATTAAGTATTGATGAGCTAGAAGAGGCTGGCGTAGATATTGATGCCATCAACAAATTAAAAATCAATCTTCAAAGCACAGAAGATAATCTAGATTATTTAAGACTAATAAAAAAATATAATATTGGTGAGCTAGAGGACGAAATAAATTCTTTAACTAAACAATGGAACGCTAATGCCAATCCAATTATAGGATTTAAGTTAAAACAAGTAGGCGCCGAGTTTAGTATCAAAGCTGCTGAGCTTCAAAAAAAGAAGGCGAAATTAAAGCCGCAGATAGACAAAATACAAAATACCATAAATCAAGTTCAAGAGATTATTGATAATAATGAAATTGTAGATCCAGGTTTCTTGGAGACAATTGATATTTCCATGATGTATCTTATGGAAGATCCTGATTATATTCCTGGCGCCTTGGATGAAGTGAAAACAAATCTTGCAGAATTGAGATCTTTTATTGAATTTAGAAATGATATTAAAGATGATTCTTCAACCCAAATCGAAGCTAAATTAATTGAAGTAGAAAAGCGTCTAGAGGCTTCCACCGGAGTTAGGTCTGGATATTACAACCTGAAAGAATCAACCAATCTTTTAAAGTTACAAAAAGATTTAGAGAAAAGAGCATCTGCGGTTAGGGCTGGTATAAAAAATGACCCTCTTTTGTTTGCCAATGATTCAGGATTAATTGCATTAGAACCAACCTTGACTGATAAATTATTTGGAGAAGTATCTTCAGATGATCAAATATTAGAGATAAAAACTTCTGTTGGAAAAAGAGTAAACAGCGCTCAGAAGTCGGCAAATCATTATGGATATAAGGTTAAGTATTTAACCAATAATGAAGTAGACACAATTAGCCAAGTTTTATCATCTCCAGATACGTCATCGTTAATACAGGGTCATATTCTTGGCAATATTGCCAAATATTTTGGGGAAAATTCAAGAGAGGTTTTTAGGCAGATTTCTGAAAAAAAAGACGCAAACACATTTATGTACATTGGCGGAATGATTGCAAATGGATCTTCGACAGATGTAACGATGAAGGCCTTGGTTGGAAGAAAAATATCAGAGGGTATGAAAGATACGGTATTAGGTGAGTTTGAAGACAAGGCGGCGTTGAGGCAAAAAATTCTATCAAATCTTAATCTGGAAGATTCAATGGTTGGGGTGGTAGATAATATTAAAAAGGTTGGTGGATATATTTACCTTGCCAGCGAAAAATCTTCAACAACGACTATAGATTCTGAATTGTATGAAGATGCATTGCAGCTTGCGGCCGGTAGAAGAGGATCTGGAACTCTAACTACTGGCGGAATAGTTGAATGGAATGATAGACAGGTAATTCTTCCAAGCAACATTTATCATCAAGATGGACTGGATTTATTTTTTAACAGCATAAAAAAAGTACAAGATTTAGAAAAATATTCTGTAAGCTGGGATAAAGAAAAGGGTATGTACACTAGGCAAGGGCATTTGCCAATTGGTGTGCTAAACGGTGAGGTTGTTTCCTTAAACGAAATTAATAATGCCCAATTAATTACTGTTCAAGATGGTATTTATAAACTAAGAACTAAAGATGGAACTTTATTCACTGAGGCTGGCGTACCATTTTTACTTGATCTCAAATTGGTTGGAACTCAAGAATAATGGCCGTTTATTTTGATCAGTATTACAACACTGGTATAGGTGATACTCCAGTTAAGTATGGCGGAAAAGATTATTCTTTTGTAGACGCATACTCTAAGGCTTTTGAAAATCAAATGATGGGGTCTAATAGCGATAGCATTACCAACCTCATGAAAGAAGAGCTTGACCCTTTAATTGCATTAATGAATGAAAATTATGCAAGCGGGAAAGTAGATACCTACGATGGAAGTGCTTATTTTGAAAATCCTGGGGACTATTATTATTCAATTTTAGATGAATCAATAAATAAAAGGCGCGAGACCCTACTTAGGGAGACCTTTAAACATTTGAGAGAAAATCCAGATTTATATCCAGGATATGAGGATTTTGATGAGCAAAAACTGGCCGATAGAATTAGAGAGCGAGCTATGGAGTTCATTCAATCTCAAGAAGAGGTATCTACCAGAACTTCTGGCATGGGGACCATAGCAGAATTTCTTGGGTCCGCTTCTGGATTTGTTGTTGATAAAAATGCCGCTGAGATAATTAATCCAATCATCATTGCTGAATTGTTTTATGGATCTGGAAAACAAAAGTTAGCTCAGGCCGTATTAAAGGAAGCTGCTGTTGGATCTGGCGTAGAGGCTATGCTTCAATCTGAAATTAAAGATTGGTATAACTCTTTGGGGCTCGAGTATACCTACGAGGATTTCTTAAAGAATGTTGGCACTGCTGGAATTATTGGTGGAGCTTTCCCAGTTGCTGGTAGGCTTTTAAGAGGCGGGATTAGGCTAACCAGGGATCAGATAAAGAGAGGCGTCGAGGCATTCAAAGGTAGAGGAATTGACCCAACCGACGCTGATATGCAGATTAGATTCCTCGAGGACCTAGAAGATTTAACTTCCGCAGACGCTCCAGGAGGCCCATTAGTTCCAGCAGATCAACCGTCTGGAAGAACCATTGATTTAGGCGTTGATGAATGGCAGGTTCTCAGCAATGATGAGCTTAGAACAAATCCTGTAATTCAACGTGCAGAAGCGAAAATGAATGAAATTCCTGTGACTGTTGACCAACCTGGTTATGGCACAGTTAAATATGATTTACAAAGAGTTTTTATAAACCCAACTGATGGCAGCGAAATTGTTGGCGTCAATGGTGCAATTAAAATGTTGTATGACACATCCAGAACTTTAGCCTGGACTGCCGACAATATAACAATACCAGTAAATCCTAATAAGTACGAAAAACGAGCCATTATTGTTTTAGGTCCTCCAGCTTCTGGCAAATCATCCATCTCTAATCCTATCGCTAGAAAATATGGCGCAGCGATTATTGATGCAGATGAGGCTAAGAAAATGATGCCTGAATTCCAGGGTGGATTTGGAGCAAACGCTGTACATAAAGAAAGCAAATTCCTATCAGATGTCGTTCAAGTTCATGCTATAGATGAAGGAATTAATGTAGTTATTCCAACTGTTGGTAGCAAGGTTGACAAGATTGAGCAGTTAATTAATAAGTTTAAAAATAATGGATACCAGGTTGATCTGGTTGGTATGAATGTAAGTGCTGTAAATGCCAGGAATAGAATGGTTCAAAGATTCATTACAACTGGCAGATACATTCCAATGGACTATATTGAGAGCGTTGGGGAAAACCCAATGTTGGTTTATAATAAGCTGAAAGAAAAAGGAGTAGCAGATGGCTACACGCAAATCGACAACAATGTCGGAGCAAGAGACGCAAAGCCAGTTATCGAAGACACAAGAGGAGTCCTCGAAGACGTTGAGTTACGATTACGACGCGGCGGACCAGTGGGTGGAGGATTACATCCAAACGCCAGAAGGACAGTCGAGGATGAAGCGCCTCTTAGCAATTTTGAAGTCCTAAGAGAAAGATCTAACAGGGCAGTAAAAAGCCAGGTAAATCTGGAGAAGGGTAATTTACCAGATGATGACATCGGTACAACCCAAAGGCGCCCAGCTCCTCCAGAGACTAAGATCGATGAGCCTGATGTTGATAACTTTGTTGATCAGGTTTCAAGAGATACGGATTTCGACAATCTAGCGGACGATGAGATAATCAACCTGGATTTAGTCATAGACGATGAGGTTGTGACTAGATCAGTTAGCGGGGCTGATATCAAGAAAGAGTTAGCCCAGGATCAGCAAATGCTGGATAGATTGCGAGGTTGTGTAGTATGAGCTTACTAGACTGTATCAATAACGCTGAGAAGGAAGGTCCAGATAAAGGCGGCCTAACTAAAGAGCAGGCTAAAAGGGCCAGGCAGCTATTCACAGAATTTAAAGATGCTAACGCTAAGGATATGAAAATGGGTCCTGGCGATGCAGATGCTAAAGCTGGCAAGGATACATTCGATGTATTAGAGCATGAGGCCAAGCAGAAAAAACGCAGAGTTATACTCCAAAGGGCGGCTCAACAAAGGGTCCTAAATAACATAAGCGGGTATAAGGGCAGCAACATGGGCGAGGCTTTAGTGGCTCACCTGGAACGCGATGGTAGGGGCGGAACCCCATTCTCAAACGTAGCTGGTCGCGCAGCAGTTATTAGAGGTATGGCTCATGCAATGATGAGCGATGTCATCGAGCAGCTGCGTAAGTCTAAAGTCCTGGGGCGAACAACCAAGCAAGCCAGGGCCAAAGCCAATGCAATGGTCAGGGAAATATTTGGAGAAAACAGTGGGGATGCAGCAGCCAAGGAATTAGCTCAAGCCTGGAAAAAGGCAGCTGAATTTCTGAGGCTCAAGTTCAACCAAGCTGGCGGAGATATTCCAAATCGTAAAGACTGGGGTATGCCGCAGGTTCATGATAATGATGTTATTCGTAAGGCTGGGGCCAAATCCTGGAAAGAATTTATCATGCCTCTCCTGGATAAAGAAAAGATGGTCAGCTTTAAGACCGGCAAGCCAATGTCAGATGTTGAGTTTGATGAGGTCTTGTCTGAGATCTGGGAGACTATAGCTACTGATGGATTCTCGAAAGTTAAGGAAACTTCAGTTGCAGGCCAGGGAAAATCTCTAGCTAGAAGACGCCAGGATCATCGCTTCTTGGTATTTAAAGATGCTGACTCATTCATGAAGTATAACGAGCAGTTTGGCGGCGGAGATGTATTCTCGTTAATGATGAACCACATCGAGGGTATGTCAAAAGATATAGCCATGTTGCAGATATTGGGGCCTAACCCTAATTCGACAATTAACTTCATGAAGACCCAGGTCACAAAGATGGCCAAGCAAATCGACGCAAAGAATAACAATAGTGCTGCGTCATCTAAGTTGCCCAGGAAGTTTCAGCAATTCGATGAGATGTTTGATTACCTAACTGGTAAGTCTCACATTCCAGCTAATGAGTTTATTGCCAGGTCTTTTGCAGGTCTCGGGAACTTTTTAACAGCAGCTTATCTTGGATCTACTTCAATCTTGGCAATTGCTACTGACCCGAACTTCACAAGGATTACAAAGCGTATGGCTGGTATGCCATTGCTAAGATCATCGCTATCCAAGTCTTTAGGGATGTTAGTAGCTAACAAGATGACCAAGAAGCAGGCTATTAGATTGGGCCTGATTGCAGAGAACTGGTCAGCTGCTGCTTATGGACAGGCTCGATATGCCGGTGAAATATTAGGCGGCAGAGTGTCTGAGGCTATATCCAATGTATCGATGAATATCTCATTGCTCTCTCCATTTACCCAAGCTGGTCGATGGGCATTCGGAATGGAGTTTATGGGCTTTATTGCAGATAGCGCAAAGTTACCATTCGCCAAGTTAAATCAGCCATTCAAAGATACCCTAGAGAAATTTGGTATTACTGAGGCTGAGTGGGGGCAAATGAAGACCTTTAAGCAATATGACCATAAAGGCTCTAAGTTCTTGCGTCCAGATGAGATCGCTGAGGTAAACCAGGAGCTCGCATTTAAAGTCCTCGAGATGATCCAGGGAATGACAAACCTGGCAGTACCAGTAGCTTCTGTTAGAGGTCGAACTACCCTTATTGGGAGCTCAAGGGCTGGGACTGTTATTGGAGAGCTCGCTAGATCTTTTGCAATGTTTAAGAGTTTCCCGATTACATTCTTCCAGAACAATATCATGGCCGCTATATACCAAAAGGGTAAGGCCAGGAAAGCCAGCATTGCTGCTGATCTATTGATTACTTCTACCTTACTGGCTGCTTTCTCTATACAAATAAGAGAGATCACAAAGGGTAGAGACCCCAGAGATATGACGGACTCAAGGTTCTGGGGCCAGGCTTTACTTGCCAGTGGTGGCCTGGGAATTATGGGTGACTTCTTATTTGCCAATACCAATAGATTTGGTGGTGGGTTGACTGAGACAATCTCTGGCCCCAGGGCTGGGTTCCTTAATGATCTACGAGATTTGAGTGTCGGAAATATCCAGCAATTAGCCCAGGGAGAAGAAACTAAGTTTGGGTCTGAGATGGTTGATTTTGCTGGCAGGAATATGCCTGGGGCCTCAACTTGGTACCTTAGACTAGCTATCGATAGATTAGTTCTAGATCAATTACAATTAATATCTAACCCAGACGCGCCCAAGAAATTCAGAAGAATGGAGAGGCAAAGAGCCAGAGAATATGATCAAGAGTATTTTTGGAGACCTGGAGAAACAACTCCAGAGAGATTACCTGACATCCAGGCCGTAACAGGTGACTAATAAGATAATGGAGTTTTATCGGGTTTCATGTTAAAAAAGCGAAATGGAGCTTATGAGAGAAAATGGCAGACTATAGCATAAATGCAGTAACCAGAAGAGCCGTAGCTACGGGCAGTGTTGGCCTGGGGCCGTATAGCTTTACGTTCGAGATTTTGACTCAGACTGATATTACCGTCTATCTAAACTCGACTCAACTTACTCTTACGACTGATTACACTGTAACTATTAATGCCAATGGAACTGGGTCTGTAACCCTTGTCCTGGGCGGTAATATTTCAACTACCCCAACAGCGTCTGACAGGATCACAATCATAGGCGCCAGGGACATCGAGAGGACTACAGACTTTGTTACAGCTGGAGACCTTACCGCTTCATCCCTAAACGAACAATTAGACAGCCTGGTCATATTTGATCAGCAAATATCAGAGCGTGTAGATAGGGCCTTGATAGGCAGCATTTCAGACCCTACAAGCCTCGATATGACATTGCCCTCAGTAGATGATAGGAAGGGCAGATATCTCGCATTTAACGCTACTACAGGAGCTCCAGAGGCCGGTCCAGGAACCGCTGATGCTGCAACATTAGCCTCAATATCTGGTGATATAGCTACTTTGGCTGACATCGAGGACGGGACCGATGCAACAGACGCAATACAAACTGTGGCTGGGATCTCTTCTAATGTCACAACAGTTGCTGGCATTTCATCAAGTGTAACTTCGGTAGCGTCTAACACCAGCAATATCAGCACCGTAGCCGGACTCTCTAGCGAGTTGGCGGCAGTCGGGGCAATTTCCAGCGATGTAACGGCAGTATCTGGAATTGCAAGCGATGTAACTGCGGTGGCTGCTGACGCAACGGATATCGGGGTAGTTGCTACTAACATTAGCAATGTAAATGCAGTAGGTTCGATCTCGGCAAATGTAACGACCGTAGCCGGCATTTCTAGCGATGTAACGGCAGTGGCCGCTGATTCTACAGACATAGGTGTGGTATCGGCCAACATTAGCAATGTAAATGCGGTAGGCGCAGTTTCTGGCGCAGTAACGACTGTGGCCGGTATCGCAAGCGCAGTATCGACCGTATCTGGAATTTCCAGCGATGTATCGACCGTGGCTTCTAACGTAACAGATGTCACGAATTTTGCTGATGTCTATTATGGCCCAAGCCTCACAGATCCAACTCTCAGAAAAGATGGATCATCGCTGCAATCAGGAGATCTTTACTTCAATACTGGGTCTACTGACGTTAAAGTTTATACAGGTAGTTCCTGGCAAGCTGCTTATGCGTCTTTAGCTGGAGCGATCCTGGACTCAGACTTTACTGTCAATGGCTTAATGTCCAGAACAGGTGCTGGAGTCTATACAGTTATTACTGATAACTCTAGCAATTGGAATACAGCTTATGGATGGGGTGATCATTCAGCTGCGGGATACGCCACTACTTCTCAGATAGCTAACTCGAGCAACTGGGATACGGCTTACGGCTGGGGAGATCATTCGACGCAAGGTTACGCAACAACTGCTGCTACGGTTGCAAAGACTGCGGCTACCGGCTCAGGAGCATTGCCAAGTGGTACAACTGCACAGCGTGATGGATCACCTTCCGCTGGTTACATTCGATTCAACTCTGACCTGACTAGCTTTGAGGGTTATAACGGATCAGCCTGGGGATCGATTGGCGGTGGTGCAAGTGGTGGTGGATCTGATGGTGTCTTCTACGAGAACGATCAAACTGTTACTGCTAACTACACAATCAGTTCAAATAAGAACGCAATGTCTACTGGCCCGATCACGATTGACTCGGGTGTAACGGTGACGATTCCAACTGGCTCAAGATGGGTGGTGATTTAAATGGCTATTACGATTGATGGAACAGGAACAATTAGTGGTATAAGCGTAGGTGGCTTGCCAGACGGGTCAATAGCCCAAGCAGATTTTGCTTCAGGAGTTGCTGGTACTGGTCCTGCGTTTAGTGCTTATCAAAGTTCTTCAACAAGTGTATCAAGCTCAACATTTACAAAAATATTATTTGGTAACGAATATTTTGATACAAATAACAATTTTGCATCTAGTCGTTTTACTCCAACTGTTGCTGGTTATTATCAAATTTCTGCTGGCGTTGCGTTAAATATTTCTACTTCATCAATCGTGCTGATTTATGTGAACACAAACTCCGTAGTTTTTACTTATGCTAATAACATTGTTGGTGTTTTGCCTTCTACTGGTACTACAAGCAAATTGGTTTATTTGAACGGTTCAACTGATTATGTTGAAGTTTTCTCATATCAAACATCAGGTAGTACAACAACCACAGATACAAGTCCTTCAGCAACATGGTTTACTGGCACATTAGTGAGGGCAGCATGACACTGTACGACAAAATTATAGCTATATATCCAGAGCTTATTGATTATGACTTTGGTTTTGGAGATATAAAACTTCAGAACGACTCTGACGGTAACGGTGACTATATTGCTAAATGGGAGCATCCTACGTTAGCTCGACCTACTGAGGAGCAGTTAGCAGATTAATGGACAGTAAGGTTTGCTCTAAATGCAAAATAGAGAAGCCTAAGAGCGAGTTTCAAAAAAGACATGATAGACCAATAGGGGTTAGGCCCAGGTGTAGAGATTGTCAAAGGAAGATAGACGCTGAATATAGATTGACGGATAGAGGCAAGAGGAAATATAGGACGAGCCAGTGGCGGCAATCTAATATAGATATATCTTACGAGGAATATAAAGAGAAATATAAGTTATTAGAAGGATGTTGTGAGATTTGCAAAGAACAGTTACCTAGTTTATGCGTAGATCACAATCATGCGACTGGAGAGATAAGAGGATTACTTTGTACCACTTGCAATTTGGCATTAGAACACTTGAAGGAATCTCATAAAATTATGAACAACGCTATAAGATACATTAAGAAGTATGGAGGCAATGATGTCTAAAATTGCTTTAACACCAAATGCCAGCGGCACTGGGACGATTACTTTAGCCGCACCCAATACCAACTCAGATTACACCATAAATCTGCCAAGTACCTCCATCGATACTCTTACAGATGGGGCTACGATCACGCCTGATTTCAGCACGAATACCAACTTTACAGTCACACTTGGTGGCAACAGGACTATGGCTAATCCAAGTAACATGGCGGTAGGTCAGAGTGGCTCGATATTCGTAGTCCAGGACGGTACAGGTAGTCGCACGTTATCCTGGGGAAGCTACTGGGATTTCATCAATGGCACAGCTCCAACGCTAACAACTACTGCTGGTGCGGTAGATCGTATTGATTACATCGTTAGAACTGCTGGTTCTATTCATACAGTCTTTACAGCTAACTACTCATAATGACATTTTATAATCAACATAGCACTGCTTTAGTAGGCTCTGGATCAGAGAATAATCAGGGTGGCTACAAGATCGAGCGTAGCTTACGGTTTCGTTCGTCTGCGTCTGCTTATTTGAGTAGAACTCCAGCGTCTGCTTCTAACCGTAAGACTTGGACTTGGAGTGGGTGGGTAAAAAGAAGCAAACTTACTGCTAATCAAGTTTTGTTTGCGGCGGGCAACGGAACATACGATTCAAGAACGGAAATAATTTTAGATGCTCAGGATAATTTATATTTAATTTCAGACCATAGGGCTGCTGCTGGGACTTATTATGGTTTCGATACTGTTGCAGTTTTTAGAGACCCTTCTGCTTGGTATCACATCGTTGTTGTTTGGGATACGACGCAAGCGACTAATACAAATAGATTAAAAATGTACGTCAACAATGTTGCGTATACGCTTACCGTTCAAAATATATGGATGCCTCAGAATCACGATGGATACATCAATTCCACATCAAACCATTACATTAGCAAAACTAACCACAATTCAGCTCCAAATCAATATCTTGACGGCTACCTAACAGAAGTAAACTTCATAGACGGTCAAGCTCTTGATCCATCTTACTTTGGTGAGACTGATACAGACACAGGAGTATGGAAAGCTAAAGAATATACAGGTACATACGGTACTAACGGGTTCTATCTAAACTTCTCAGATAACACCAGCACAACAACGCTTGGTTACGATCAATCTAGCAACAGTAACAACTGGACTGCTAACAACATCTCGCTAACTGCTGGGTCAACCTATGACTTGATGAAAGACGTTCCTACGCTGACTGATGCAGATGCTGGGAATTTCTGTACGTTGAATCCTTTGGACAGAACTGATAGCAACACTTCGGTTACAAACG
>Ga0222715_10000704_pt1 | contig 33439 bp, 51 predicted proteins | sample C33_9DmetaG_FD_165056 | JGI IMG/M metagenome (GOLD analysis project Ga0222715, IMG submission 165056) | Estuarine water microbial communities from San Francisco Bay, California, United States - C33_9D | ecosystem: Environmental > Aquatic > Marine > Unclassified | place: USA: California...
GGACCAGAAGGAACATATTCAGATACTTTCAAAATGGAGAATGGTATTTTGATTTCGACAGATAGTGTAGAGGTACATATTAGAGATGGAGCTGAAGGAGAAGTAAGCTTTGAAGGTGCTGCCAACGTAGAGACTGACTCAGGTACTAATGTAACGGTAACAATTCTACAGGATGTAGTCATGCCGGACTTTAGTTGGACGTTTACTTACTCTAAAGGAAAGTTGTAAGACTGAAATACTTTTCGTATATTAAGGTAAATTAAAAAGGTTATGGAGATATTACAGTACGATAAGTATGATACTTGTCCTTTCAAGCCTCTACATACTGAGGAGTGGTTAGAGAAGTTCTTTAAGAAGAACTTTTACAAGATGCCTTATAATAAGTTTATGTGGTGGAAGAGTTATACACCTAAGAATAAACCTCTGCCCGGTACAGCTTCCTTTGAAGCTAAGGTTAAGAATGGCGACTACGACCTATCACCCTATAGTTTTGAAGCTGAGATAGTAGAGCATAGATTGCGTAAGAAATGGTTTGAGTATCCAGATACTGCTGAGTTCTTAGAAGTAGCGAGAATGGATATTGCTAGACGAAAAAGGTTACTTGAGGATCATGAGAAAGATGAGAATAAGAAGTTAGATTCTTTCTTTAAAGCTGCTAGTAAAGCTTTTAATGTTGATAAGATAGAAATAGATACTCTTATCGATTCTTTTGATGGAGAAACTATTATAGACTTTTATAACTTTTTAATGAAAAAACTTGAAGATAGTCCGGTATAAATGGTAATTGGTATATATTTATATATGTACAAACATTTAAAATTAAAGACATGTTAAAAAGTTTTTGGAACCAAGTAGTAGCAAAGTTAGCTCAAGCCTGGAACTGGTTATTAGGTCGTACAACCATTGATGAAAGGATCATCGAAACAGTCGACGGAGCAAAAAGAACTGTTAAAGCAGTTAAAGACAGAGTAGAAGACGTAGTAGAAGAAGTACAAGACGTTTTCGAAGCTGTAAAAGATGCCTCAGAAGATATCATGGAAGAGGTAAATGATGTAGTAGAGGCAGTTAAGTCTCCTATCGTAATCGAAGGAAAGGTTACAAAAAGTAAACTAAGAACATTAAAGAAGCAAGATCTTATTGATCACGCTAGAGCTAATTTTGACGCTAAATTAGATTCAAGTCTTACTAAGACTAATTTGATTAACAAAGTTTACGAACTACATCACAAAAAGTAATGCAGCAACAACCTAACGTAAGTTTAGATCAAACATCACCGGTAGTATGCGACTCTTGTGGAGGAATGTACTTCGAACAAGCTCTGCACATCAGAAAGGTATCTGGTATATTAACAGGTACAGGTCAGACTTCTTATATGCCCATCCCAGTCTTTAGTTGTAAAGATTGCGGACATATTAACAGCGAGTTTTTACCTAAAGAGATACAGAGTTTAAATGATACCGATCAACAAACACCAATTTGATCCACGCTTACTCTTTGAAGGCTTACAAGACGGAATCTATTTCGAGGAAGAAGAAACAGAAGAGGAACCAGAAGAGTAAGTTAGAGGAGAGGTTAAGTTTTTCCGGAAGGGGCCATGTAGCCCCTTTCTGTGTCTATTTATATAAAGGACCGTTATAATTAACTAGACTATGTATTCACACGTTCATGGCGTGATAGGTGCCGTAACCTATACAGCAACTTATGCAGCAACAGGCTCGCATATAGCAGCAGCATCTGTATCATTTGTAACTCACTTCTTAGCAGACTACTTAGGAGAAACTGGATACGGAACTGATAAGTTCTTCTTACAGTTAGAACTATCTCATTTACTTGCCTTCGGGGTATTAGGATTTTTATCAGGACATTTCTGGCTCTATTTCTGGGGATGGTTCTGGGGTAACCTTCCAGACTTAATCGATAAGAGGTTGTTCTATTTCCATAAGAAAGGACAGGTATCATATTTCTCTTGCCACAATCACCCAGGCTGGAAGATCGGTAAGCATAGGATAGGTATCTTCTCTTTCAATGACTGGAAGTTAGGAGTGCCTGTACGAATTAACTTTGATAAAGATGAGACAGTAGCACTAGGAGTAATAGCAACAGCTATACTTACTGTATGGACTTACGTTCTCAAGGTAGGTTGGATACTGTGAACGAGTTAGAAGACATCTTTCTTACTAAAGAGTTTAAGGCTCTAAGTTGGAAACAAAAACTATGGATTAGAATTAAGATTGCTATTATAGGAACCTTTACTATATAAGTTATGAAGTTATCAATAATCTCCAAAGTATCATTAGTAATAGCATCAATTATAATGCTAGGATTCTTTTCGTATCAATTGGCATTATTGATTGAATACGCAGACCTTACATACAACAGTGTTATTATAGGGTTTGGTTCCATAGTACTGTTCACTCCTTTCTTTTTTATCGTAGTAGTTGAATTTGTTAGAAAAGCAAGATACAAGTTCCAATCTATAGACGATACTCTTTCAGCAATTAATAAATCAAACGCATTAGTAGAATTCGATGAAAGGGGAAATATTGTATCATGTAATGAAATATTTTGTGAAGTAACAGGATACACTCAAGAAGAATTAGAAGGTAATCATCATTCAATATTCATGCCTGCTGATACTGATAAACGAGATTACGATCAATTCTGGTACGATTTACGAAAAGGGAAAATTAAGTACGGTGAATTTAAGAGGATAAATAAAAGAGGTGAAGAGTTTTGGATATACGGTAACTACAATCCAATAACAAACCCATACGGAGAAGTTTACCGAATACTTAAAATAGCTTCTGACATTACAGCTAAAAAAGAAATTGAATTCGAAGTAGCAAAAAAGAACGGATATCTAGAACACGCAGCTAAGATCTTAAGACACGATATGCACTCAGGTATCAATACGTATATACCCAGAGGACTACGCTCATTAAAACGTAGACTAAGTGAAGATAATATCAAAGACCTTAAAATAGAATCACCATTAAAGATGATTCAAGAAGGACTTACACACACACAAAAAGTATATAAGGGAGTAAAAGAATTTACGAACTTAGTTAAAAAAGATACTCAATTAGACAAACAAGAAGTAGATATAAAAGAAATACTAACCTCGTATTTAGCTTCTACTTCATATAAGAAACAAGTGATTATAGAAGAATTAGGAGTACTGAAAGTTAATGAACCGCTATTCTGTACTGCTGTAGATAATCTTATTCGTAACGGATTAAAATACAACGACAGTTCGACTAAGTATATTAATATTTATTTAGAAGACAAAGACACATTAGTTGTTGAAGATAATGGTAGAGGAATGACTCAAGAAGAGTTCTCGCTACTATCACAACCTTACGAAAGAAGAGAAGATCAACAAGAAAAAGGAACTGGGTTAGGATTAAACATATGTATTTCTATCCTAGAAGAACATGGTTACAAAATTACAGCAGAAAAATTAGAATTAGGAACTAAACTTAGAATTAAATTAAAATGATAGACTCTATATTATTAATAGACGACGAGGATCTATTCCACTTGGTATTTGAAGACGCTTGCAGTCTTCTAGATATGACACTTTCACTTGAAGCCCTTAACTCATCAGATGAAGCTGATAGGTTATTTAAAAAATGGTTTGTAGAAGGACCAATTGAAGAACGCCCAGAGTGTGTATTTGTTGATTTAAATATTATAGGATCATCTTTCGATGGAATCGAAATGATTAGAAAGATTAACACAGATTACGGAAACGGAGTAGTAATAGGAATCATATCTTCTTCCGATGATAATCAAGAAATCGAAAAAGCTAAAGCAGTTGGCGCTCAATTCTGGATTATTAAATCAGATGAGATCGAACCTAGACTAGAAGAATTTATAAAAGACTACGATGCGTATAAAGCTCGTACTGCTCCTTTTAAAGTATATAAATGATCGAAATAACAGAACATACTAGGAATGTTCTACTAGAGGTTGCAAAAAAGAAAAAAATCTATGTAGAAGGCAACTTCCTTAAATTACTTAAAGCCCCAAAAGGGGATAAGGAGTTTGAGGAATATCTTTCTATATGTAAAGAAAAAGATACTACAGCCCGTAAAAAACGATTATCAGTAACAAAACAGGTACAATCCCAAAACAAAGAGTTAGAAAAAGCAGCTAAAGATAACGAACAGTTGTTAGTAGATCTTCAAGTAGCTTTAGATGAAGCTAGAGTTTCTGAACAAGAAGCAAGTAGAGCAAAAGCTGAAGCTGAAAAACTAAGAGATGAAGCTGTAGAAGATCTAGACATGCTTCAAAAGAGAACGCAGTTTGAGTTGATAGGTTTGATTGTTAAAGTAGCTTTGATTATTATAATAGGAGTAGGGGTAACAACCACCTTACTATATTCAATAGCAATGTTAGCTGGAGAAGATACAACACTACTGGGTAATGCTTGGAGTAATATGTTTGGAATATTATTAACAAACAGCTTCAGTATAATAGGAACTATAATGGGAGTGAAGTATGCCACAGAAAAAAGCGAATAACAATTACTGCAACTACGGAGACAGTCTGTACCATTACGAAAACTGCAATTGGCAATACGCAGATAGTCTAAGAGAATGGGCATCAGCATATAGAGACAGTATAGTAGTGGACTACGAGTACAGTACTGAGACTGGACCTAAAGCTATCTATGTACACAAAGATGATGCGGAAAGTTGGAGAGGTCGTCAGCAAGATAAGCAAGATATAACTTTTGCAACTACTGCTCAATATTATATGGTACCTACTTTTTTTGCTATTATGATAATGCTTACGGTATTCGCAATTGTACTTTATAGAGATAACGATAAAGCTCTCAGACAAAAAAGAAAAGATAGTGTGTTAGGTTTCATATCTAAAGAAAAAGACGATATTTATACTAAATAAGTTTCATTAAATTCGTTATACAGTGTTAAGGTATTTAAATAACAAGATTATGGCTTTTAAAGACATCTTTAAAGACAATAACGATTACAATGAAAAGAACGTAATAGGCTTTCTATCCTTCGCAGTCATGGTAATCTTCGCACTAGCAGACTTAGTTACAGGGTATGTAGGAAAAGACTTAGTAGTGCAGGAGTTTATTTACAACTCTTTTGTAATTATTACGCTAGGATGTTTCGGCATCGCTGGTATAGAAAAGTTTGCTAAAAAATAGGTTATGAGTTATACTAGAGAACAAATCGAAGCAGCAGTTAAAGCAAAAGGGTATAAATGGTTTTCCCTAAACAACTACGATGTTAATATTGTAGGAGTTAGAAACGCTGAAACCTGCGGGGAAGTAACAAATAAGTTCGATGATCATGTTACTATTTCATATAAAGATGAGGAAGGTAATTGGAACTTCCACTGCTTTGATGCAACCACCGACCCAGGATCACATTGGACTGAGAAGCAACTCTTAAATAAAAACGGAGTAGCAATCCTAAAAGAAGGTCAGTATAGAGGTTCTCATATGATTGGCTTACATCAGGGTAAGTACGAAGCACTCAGACAAAAGAAACCTTTAAAGGTATACAGAGATGGAAATAAAGATGACTTTTACGATCTTATTGAAGAGAACGTTCACGAAGGCATCTACGGTATCAATATTCATAGAGCGACAGCTAGACCAGGAGGTAAATCAGTACAGGTAGATAAATGGTCAGCAGGATGTCAAGTTATAGCTGCAAGCGATGATTTTAAATTATTCATGGAGGTTGTAAATAAAGCTGCCAAAATATGGGGCAACTCATTTACGTATACATTGATTAATTCAAATGATATTGCGTAAGAATGAAAACTAACACACTCTTTCTAACAGCAGCAATCTCAACCACTATGTCATTCGTTTGCTCATACTTTATGGAGCTCTATATGGGCAATGCAGAACAGTACCTTGCCTTAATAGCGATAGTATTTATCGATGGATTTTTCGGTATTGCAGCGGGAATAAAGAGAGAAGGATTCCAGACTAGAAAAGCTGTGAGAGTGTTACAGAGAGCAATCACCTGGATGGTATTACTAACAGCCATTTTAATGGTCGAAAAAGGTTTTGCAGGAACAAGTTGGCTATCCGAAACAATTATCGTACCTTTCATAGTATTGCAATTAATAAGTGCCCTTAAGAATGCATCTATGGCAGGCTTCATCAAAGCAGAAGAACTTAATCAATTACTAGATCGCATCGACAACCACAAGGGCAACAGAAAGTAAATGCCTTATGTGGAAGAAGATTCAAGAAAGGGCCCTCCCCTTACTTATAGCTATATCAGCTTTATCGGTATCAGCATCAGCTGCTTTCTATTCTGTTAGCGGACTATCAAAACTATTCGCAGGAGCTTCTTTAGAAGTAATTATTATGGCTAGTTCATTAGAGATAGCTAAGTTAGTAATTGCTTCTCTTTTGTATCAATATAGAGAGACAATCCCTAGATTACTTAAATATTATTTAACATCAGCTGCTGTAGTACTTATACTAATCACCTCAATGGGTATTTATGGATTCTTATCCGCTGCTTATCAAGAGACAGCTAGTAAAGCCGGTAACATAGAAGCTCAAGTAGAGTTGTTAGAAACTAAAAGAGATAACTTTGAAGAGCAATTAATAGGGTACACTCAAGAGAAACAATCTCTAAATCAATCTATCTCAGATTTAAGAGCAGGATTAGCTGGTAATAAGATTCAATATAGAGATAAAGAGACAGGTCAGATTATAACTACTACCTCGTCGTCTAATAGGAAATCATTTGAGAGACAATTAGATCAAGCATTAGAAAGACAGGACATACTAAATGAAAGAATCGATGGGATAAACCAATCTATTTTTAATCTAGAGACAGAGATAGTGGAAGTGAGTACTGACGATGAGCTAGCAGGAGAGTTGGGACCATTAAAGTACCTCTCCGGACTTACCGGAGTACCTATGGATAAGATTATAAACATACTCCTTTTGATTATTATTTTTGTATTCGATCCTTTAGCAATCGCTCTAGTAATTGCAGCTAACTATGCTTTTGAGCAATTAAGAGAAAAGACTAGAGAGAATATTTACGGAGAGAAAGAGGAAATAGGAGCGAGTTTAGAAGAACAATCTTACGGGACAGATTGGGATGTAACTCTTGAAGATGAGGTTGTAGAGGAAGAAGAGTTTGATGAGTTTGATGTAAATAAAGATGGAGTAGTAGATGAAAACGAAACAATCTTTCAACAAGAAGTAGAACGCATTAGAAATATAGCCGGGTTATCAGCCTGGAGGAAGAATAAAATGATTAGAGAGTTAAAGGAAAAGTTGTTTAATAATAAATAAATTCATATATTGTAGTTATGATTGATATCTTTTACGTGGTAGTAGGATTGTTTGCATTCTTCTTCGGAGTAATGCCGACAATATTAGGAGCTTATATAATATTTAGACTACCTACAAAAGGCAGAGAGCCTAGAGTATCTCCAGAGCATATCGCTCAATTAGAACAGAATGATAATATTATTGTAGAAGATATCAATGCTGCATTAGCTGAGATTGTTACACGATTAGAAGCTATTGAAGAGAGATTAGATAGAGAAGATCAAACTGTGAAAGGTTTTGCAAAGAAAAATAAACAACAATTAAACGATTAATAAGTTATGTCGGAAGATACTATAAAGTATGGGCTACCAGCTACCGAAATCCTTAAGAAAGAATATCCTACCATTTACATTAACTATATGGCTATTGTGGAAGAGCAGCTGGAGTTATTTAGTAAGAAGCATCTTGACTACGGTATGCATAATATTACTGCTGGTACTAGCCTTGCTAATGAAGAGGAGAGGTCTTTTGCTCTTACAGGGTTATGGTATCGAATGAGCGATAAGATCAATCGCTGGAAGAACTTGATCATTAATAACAGAGGAGTTAACAACGAACCTCTATCAGATACATTCCAAGACATCTGCAACTATGCTATCATTTGTCAGCTAGTTGAGAAGGATCAATGGAAGAAATAAATTATGCCTAAAAAGCTACCCAAAGAGGTAAAGTTAGTTTTAGAACACACTCCACATCAAATAGATTACCGAACACAGAAGAATATCTCTGCTAGTCAAATCTTAATGTATGATGAGTGTCCTCACAAATGGAAGTTATCTAAGATAGATAAGCTTCAAGTATACCAACCCTCAGTACACACTGTCTTCGGTACTGCTATGCATGAGACTATTCAAGACTGGTTGCATGTTATGTATAATGAGACAGCTAAAGCTGCTAATGAGATGGACCTTAGAGAGGTTTTGAAGCTAAAGATGAGGGAGGTATATGAGAAGGAAAGAAAGAAAACTAAGGAAGTATTCACTACTGCTGACGAGCTAAACTCTTTCTTTTTAGATGGAGTAGAGATTCTAACGTACTTGAAGAAGAAAAGGTCATCTTATTTTTCAATGAAGAATACTTATCTAGCTGGTATCGAGACAGGATTAGTACAAGAGGTAAGACCTAACGTATTCTTTATAGGGTATATTGATTTAGTATTCTATAATAAATTAGCTGATACATATACAATCATCGACATCAAGACCTCAACTAGAGGATGGAGCGACTACGAGAAGAAGAACGATGGTAAGATAGCTCAGATACTTTTATACAAAGAGTACTTTGCAAAACAATTTAATGTAGATATAGATCAGATCAATGTACAGTATTTTATTTTAAGAAGAAAGATTAACGAAGATGCAGAGTTTGTAGCACGTCGAGTGCAAGAATGGAGACCTGCTTCCGGAAAGGTTAAGAGAGGTAAAGCAGTTAAGTTACTTAACGAGTTTGTTGATAATGCTTTCAAAGACGGAGGGTACAATTTAGGAGGAGACTTTACTCCTACTCCATCAAAGAGCGCATGTATGTTTTGTCCGTATAAAGATGATAAAAGTTTATGTTCGGTAGCAATAAAGTAGATTAGTATATATTTATATGTATATATAATCTAATAGGCTATGAGTAAAAAGTTAACTAGTGTAAGAGTTGAACAAGAGTTATTTGAAGATTTCAAAATTGAATGTGTTCGTTATAAATTTTCTTTTCAAAAGCTTGCCGATCGAGCAATTTTTTTCTATCTTACTGATGATAAATTTAGAGAAAAAGTACACAATTTAAATGATATTAAAAGAAAGTAAATGAAGGAGAAATTCCGTTATGTTAAAAAAGAAGATCGAAAGAAGATTCTTCTGTTGTGTGATGATATCAGAATGCATAGTGGTGTTGCTACTATGGCTAGAGAGATCGTAATAGGTACCTCACATCACTTTAATTGGGTTAATATTGGAGGAGCTGTAAAGCACCCTGATGAAGGTAAAGCTTTCGATCTATCTGCAGACGTTAACAAAGAAGCAGGTATTGAGGATGCTAATGTAAAGATATTCGCCACATCAGGTTACGGTAATCAATCATTAGTTAGAGGTATTATCAAGCAGGAGAAGCCTGACGCTATCCTACTGTTTACCGATCCTAGGTATTGGACCTGGTTGTTTGATATGGAGAGAGAGATTAGACAAACTACTCCGATCTTCTATTTGAATATCTGGGATGACTATCCAACACCTTTATACAATAAGGCATTCTATGAGAGCTGTGATCTACTAATGTCAATTAGTAAGCAGACTAAGAATATCAATGAGATGGTTCTAGGTGATGCTGCTAAAGGTAAGACGTTGACATACGTACCACATGGTATTAATGAGATGCAATTCTATCCAATTGACAACCACAAGGAGCTCAAGCAATTGGATACAGTATACGATACAATGTTCGAAGGAAGAGACATAGAATTTTTAGTCTTCTGGAACTCTCGCAACATTAGACGTAAATCACCAGGCGATGTTATTTTGTCTTATAGACATTTCTGTGACTTAATTGGTAAAGAGAAAGCTAAGAAGTGTGCTTTAGTTATGCACACCCAACCTATAGACAATAACGGAACAGATTTAGTAGCGGTAAGAGAAGCTATTTGTGATCCAGAATATGTAAACGTATTCTTCTCAAGCAATAAGCTCAACACATCACAGATGAATCAGCTATACAATCTAGCTGACGTCACGATGTTGATCTCTTCTAATGAAGGATGGGGATTATCTCTAACAGAAAGTATGATGGCAGGTACTCCTATCATTGCAAACGTAACAGGTGGTATGCAAGACCAGATGAGGTTTGTAGATGAGAACGGAGAGTGGTATACACCTTCTAAGAAGGTACCTTCCAATCACATGGGTACATATAAGGAGCATGGTAACTGGGCTAGGCCCGTCTTCCCTTCTAACATCTCTCTGGTAGGCTCAGTACCTACTCCTTATATCCATGATGACAGAGCTGACTTTAGAGAGGTAGCAGAAGCTATCAAGTACTGGTACGATCTAGGAGAAGAAGAGAGAGCAGAAGCAGGCAAAGCAGCACGTGAGTGGGTTACATCAGATGAGTCTGGAATGTCAGCTAGAAGGATGTGTGAAAATGTTATAGAAAGTATGGATTTAAGCTTTGATAAGTTTGTTCCCCGAGAAAGATTTAATATCTTTAAGGTAGAGGATGTTGCTAAGAAGTATGTCCAACATGAAATGATTTACTAAGAATGGATAAAACTACAGTAGTTATCAGCTGTCCGATAGATACGTACAGCGGTTATGGAGCAAGAGCAAGAGACTTTGTTAAAGCTTTAGATAAAAGTAAATACGATATTAAGATACTATCCCAACGTTGGGGTAATACTAGATCTGGATATCTTCAAGATCATCTAGAGCACGAACTAGAGTCACTAGTGATCCCTCAACTAACCTCACAACCTGACGTTTGGATTCAAGTAACAGTACCTAACGAGTTTCAAAAGATAGGTAAGTTTAATATCGGCTTAACAGCTGGTATGGAGACTGACATATGTCCTCCAGAATGGATTCAAGGATGTAACAATATGGATCTTATCCTAACATCTTCCGAGCACGGAAAGAGCTCATTAGTGAATAGTAAGTTTGATGCCCAAGATAAGAGAACAGGTAATACTCAGAGGATAGAAGTTACTACCCCAGTAGAAGTTATCTTTGAAGGAGTCGACTTAGAAAAGTACTTCACTACCGACTCTAAAGCTAATATGGAGATCAATTTAGATCTAGATAATATCAAAGAATCTTTCTGTTACTTGTTTGTAGGACATTGGTTACAGGGAGGCTTTAGTCATGACAGAAAGAATGTAGGTTGGACGATAAAAGCTTTCTTAGAGACATTTAAGAATAAGAAAAAGCAGCCAGCTTTAATTTTAAAAACTCAACACGCTAACGCATCTATCATCGATAGAGATACTATCTTAGGAAAGATAGATGAGGTTAGGAAGACCGTTAAAGGTAAGTTACCTAACATTTACGTAGTGCATGGAGAGATGGATGATAGTGAAGTAAATGAGTTGTATAATCACCCTAAGGTAAAAGCTATGATTAACTTTACCAAAGGGGAAGGCTTCGGCAGACCTCTATTAGAATTCTCAGCAGTAGGTAAACCTATTATTGCTTCCGGATGGTCAGGACATATAGACTTCCTTAACAGAGAGTTTGTAACTCTGGTAGGAGGTACTTTACACCAAGTAGATAACTCAGCAGTACAGAAAGGAATCATCATCAAAGAAGCTAAGTGGTTCCAACCTAATGATGGTGAGGTAGCGAAGGCATTAAAAGATGTTTTTGATAAGTATAAAAAGTACGAAGAGTTAGCAAAAAGACAACGTCACTATGCAAAGACTAACTTTAGTTTAGAGAAGATGGCAGAGCAATTAAATGCAATTCTCTCACAACGTCTACCTGAGTTCCCTAAGCAGGTATCTCTAAATATGCCGAGTCTTAAATTACCAAAACTAAAAAAAATAGAAGAGGCACCAAAATTAAAATTACCTAAATTACAAAAGTTATAATGGAGCAGTTAGTTATATGTAAGAGATGCGGGAGTAATGCCTGCATGGAGCAGAAGATTAATGAAGAGGTAACTACACATTTCTGTATGGGGTGTGGCTTTACAACTTCAACTATAATGACTGAAGGAAGTGAAGTAGTCAAATCAGCTCTAGAGACATCACCAGAGTTGTATAAAGATCTAATGCATAAAGATCAAGACGGTAACATCTGGATGCCTTCTACGATTACATTACCTAACAAAGGAATGGTATTTGTAGATGGAACAAGTAAAGGAGATTGGCAATGGGCTGCTGTTAAAGCAATTCCATTAGCAGAAGGAGACAAAAAGGTATCTGACGATCAGACTCATAAGATGGATATGAAGAATCTTAAGCACTATGCTGAGAAAGACTTTATGGATGCATTAGAACAAATAGGATTTTTTGCAGTAGAATGACAATTAGTTACGCAGTAACAGTATGGAATGAGATGGAGTATATTCAAAAGCTCCTTCCATTCCTTCTGGAAAATAAAAGAGAAGAAGACGAGGTTGTAGTTAGATGGGATGAGTCTGGACCGCAAGAGGTATGGGACTATATTCAATCACTAGAAGGATTGGTAGCAACTAAAGGACCTTTCTATGGAGACTTTGCTCGGTGGAAGAACAATCTCAACTCACAATGCTCAAAGGATTATATCTTCCAGATTGATGCTGATGAGATGATAGATGAGTATGTAATGAGACTTCTACCTCAGGTACTTGAGATGAATGAAGTAGAACTCTTAGCAGTACCTCGAATTAATACAGTCAAGGGATTAACTGAAGAGCATATTAAGAGATGGGGATGGAATGTAGATGAGAAAGGTTGGGTTAATTTCCCAGACTATCAAACTAGGATCTATAAGAATGATCCACGAATCAGATGGCACGGTAAGGTTCATGAGAAGATTATAGGACATGCAACCTTTGCAGCCATGCCAGCATCACCAGAGTGGTGCTTACTTCATCATAAAGAGATAGAAAGACAAGAAAAACAAAATAGTTATTATGACACGTTATAAAGTTGGAATCATTGGTAATGGCTTCGTAGGAGAGAGCCAAGCATTTGCTTTTAGTCCTACCTCAGAGGTACGTATCTTCGATATTGATCCTTTAAAATCTACTCATACTTTAGATGAAGTACAGGAGAGTGATTTTGTATTTGTATGCGTACCTACTCCTATGAAGAAGGATGGTAGTCAAGACATCTCATACATTGAGAATGTATTTGATAATGCTATAGAAGGACCTATCTACATCATCAAGTCAACTATACTACCTGGTACCACAGCAGGATTAATTAAGAAGTATACTAACCTATCTATCGTATTTAGCCCAGAGTTCTTGACTGAACGTACTGCTAAGCTTGATATGCTAACCCAGGCTAGAATTATCTTTGGGGGACATTTAGCACTAACTGAAAAAGTAGAAAGCTTATTTGCTCAACGCTTTATGAATCGTCACTTTATTCATATGGATACTACTACAGCAGAGCTTGTCAAGTATATGAACAACACATTCTTTGCTACTAAAGTATCTATCATGAATGAATTTAAAAGATTATCAGACGCTTTAGGAGCAGATTGGGGTAAAGCTTTATATAGCTTTGCTGCTGATAGCCGTATCGGAGATAGCCACCTACACGTACCAGGTCCAGATGGACGAATGGGTTACGGAGGTACTTGCTTCCCGAAAGACGTTAACGCATTAGTTACTTTAGCAAGAGAGTTAGATGTACCTTTAAATGCTATTGAAGGAGGCTGGAAGACTAATCTAGAGGTTAGACCTGAGCAGGATTGGAATAGTATGAAAGGTAGAGCAGTAAGCGAATGATTAAGATAAAGTTATATGAGCTTGACAAGCATAGGAACGAGACTACATTCCGTCCTTATCTAGCAGCTCAAGATCTATTCAGAGAAGTTGGCATTGAGTTTACTCAAGGCGACAGTTATGACTTTGCCTGGATAGCTCAAGCAAGCTTTATGAATAAGAAAATCTCTTTAGAGGAGTCTACTGAGAAAGGATTAGAGTTCCTTGAGGCAGTCACCGGAGATTACTTTCTACTAGATGGACAAGATGCTCCTACACTCATCGGTGCTTATGAAGTATTCAAAGAGAGTAAAGCAATCTACTTACTGAAGAATACTCTCTACAAAGATCGTAACCTATACAAACAAGCATGGGTTAACGGAAGGTACTACTGGGGCGAAGGTAATTATAAGTGCGAGGACTTTGATAGATATTCAGAGAGAATAATTCTTAGTGGAACTAACTGGCTATCTACTGTGCAGCCTCAATGGTATGATTACAGAGCTCCTAAGCAGTATGATATGTCTGCTCTGTTTAGTTACCCAAGTAAGACTCCTGTCTATGAGCATGAACTACATCAGAGTAAAGCTTACGATAAATACAGAAAGCCTTGCATTGATGCTGTTAATAACCTATCTTACAATGTAGCTAAACTAAAAGACGGAGAGAAGCTACCACAACAGGAGTACTATCAAAAGATGTTTGACAGTAAGATTGTCTTAGCTCCATTTGGATATGGAGAGATGGCTCCTAGAGATGTAGAAGCAGTTATGTTCGGCAGTATCTTACTTAAACCTGATATGAACTACATCGAGAGCGCACCTATGTGGTATGAAGATGGGAAGACATATATAAGTTGTAAGCATGACTTTAGTGACTTAGAGGAGAAGGTAGATTATATACTCACTAACTATACTACCTTACAGCAAGAGATGACTGAGTATGCTAGGCAGAAGTTTGTAGAGCTTTACCATCCATCACATAGAGTGCTACATATTTACAATCTACTAAAAGAATTACCAACAGTACAATGAAGTTTGCTCTAGCATGTGATAGTAGTAATGTACGTTCGTACTACGCTAAAGAAGGTAAAGTCTATACGCTTTATGGAGCTCCTTATAATAGGGTTCACCATATTAAGAATGAATGCCTGATGGGCTTCTGGAATTATCCGGTATTGTTTGATGGATACTTTATTAATTTAAAAGAAGAAGAATACCCATTTGAAGACTTTGATATCATCTTTGCTGCTATAGAAGGTAACATAAACTACTTAGATATTTTAAGACAACTATACCCCAACGCAAAGATAATAGGTACAATAAAAGAAGCAATTAAGAATAAAGAAGTTCGTAATGAACTTATTAAGCGTACAGATAGCTTTGCAATACCGTACCTTACATTTGACTTCTTTACCGAGTATGGCTATGACACTCCAGACACATTCTACAGAATACCTCAGCCAGTTAATATAGAATACCTCCAGGAACATTTCATGGTTAATAAACGAGAGTACATTTTTGATTACAGTAACACCTGGGTAGGTGGCCGCAAAGGACCTAACCAGCAACTACTATCCAGATTAGGGTACCAAGTTAAACAAGGTAGCCATTCTAACTGGCATGAGTTTATAGATATGTGGAAAGGATCTAAGTATATGCTTAATTTAGATCCAACTAATAACTTTGGACAGCAAGCTACTCAATGCGCAGCATTAGGTACAGTTATGGTAGGAGGACATAACGATGCTCATAAGATTCTTTATCCTGAGCTAGCTACATGTGATATGGATAAGCTAGTAGACTTATTTAACAAGCTAGAGTCTAATCCAATTTATTATAAAGAGGTAGTCAACTACGCCAGTAAAAAGGTACAAGAGATCTATTCCTTTAATACAGTACGTAAACAAATTGAATCGTTATGAAGATAGGCTTTATAGTTACATCACATTGGTCAGAAAGGATTCGTCCTCAAGGTGATGAGTTGCTTAGGAGGTATGTTGATTCAATACTTAAGCACTGTACGTACGATTATAACATTTACATAATCGACAATCAATCAGAGTTCACTCTACCTGCTTACGAAGTACCTACTGTCAAGTATACACGCATTGACAATCAATATGAGAAAGGCTTAACAGGAGCCTGGAACGTAGGACTATATACAGCTTACTCAGACGGATGCGATATACTTATCAACTGTAACGACGACTTATGGTTTAGCGAAAGTATTAATAGATTTATTGAACATATTGCCTCAGTTAGTAACCCAGATAGGGTTTACTCTACACTCACTAACGGAGTGCTTTCCGGACCTCATAAGAGCTCAGGACCAAGAGAGGGTACTCAGACACTACCGTGCACTAACGGCAATAATGTTATTAACGGCTTCTTATTTGCTATCACAAAAGAGCATTATGAGAAGTTTAGATACAATTCAAACGAATACTTTCCTCTTAAGCATCCCAACGATGGAGGAGATGGTAAATGGGGAGGTCAAGAAGGATACTGGATTGAATTATCCGCTAAAGGGTTATCAGGTTTAATCTATAACGATGTGTTTGTTGAACATACAAAGTTCAGAGCATGGAAGACTGCTAAAAATATAGACAATGAAAGGTAAAGTTTTAATCACAGGTGTAGCTGGCTTATTAGGATCAAGATTAGCTGATTGGATTATTGAGAACCATCCCGAAGTTGAGGTGCACGGTATAGACGACCTTAGTGGAGGTTATCATGAGAATATTAATCTAAAAGTACAGTTTAATAAGTTAGATTTATCTAGAAGTAATCACGCATTAGAGGCTGTCTTTGATAGGATTAGGCCTGATTATGTATTCCATTTTGCTGCTTATGCTGCAGAAGGGCTATCACCTTTTATTCGAACATACAACTACGATAACAATCTAAGATCAACAGCTGCTATTGTTAATGAATGTATCAGGTATGATGTTAAGAGATTAGTCTTTACTTCTACTTTAGCAGTATACGGACATGGTCAAGGAGGAGTCTTTGATGAGAGTCATCAACCAACTCCTATCGATCCTTATGGTGTAGCAAAGTATGCCTGTGAGATGGATATACAGATTGCTGGAGAGCAGCACGGATTAGATTGGTGCATACTCAGACCACATAACGTTTATGGTATCAAGCAGAACATCTGGGATAAGTATAGAAACGTTTTGGGTATATGGATGTACCAGCACATCAACAATATGCCGATGTCTATCTTTGGAGATGGATCTCAGACTAGAGCATTCAGTTATGTTGACGATAGCTTAGAGGCGTTATGGAATGCTGCAGTACTGCCTCAGGCTAGTAAAGAGATCATCAACATAGGAGGTATAAGAGAATATTCTATCATAGAGGCTGCTTATACAATGAGAGAGGTATTAGGAGGTGGTGATGTTATCTTCCATGAAGCACGTCATGAAGTAAAACATTCCATACCAACCTATCAGAAGTCTATCGACATCTTAGGCTTTAAACATAAGACAGATCTAAAGGATGGACTAAAGGTAATGTGGGAATGGGCACAAAAGCAGCCAATGAGGGATAGGTTTGTATGGCCTCAATATGAATTAGATAAAGGTATATATAGTTTTTGGAAGTCTTAAAAGTTATTCGTATATTAGTTAGATGAAGAAGATATTAGCATTAGCACCTCATACAGATGATATAGAGCTAGGATGTGGAGCTACACTTTATAAGTATAGAAACGATTACGAGATACATGCACTAGGCATTACCTCAGCACAACCTTTAGCAGTAGGAGACCCTGTACAGGAGTTCTATCAAGCAATGAGTATCATTGGAGCAAAGACTTGGTTCATTGATTTTACTCCTCGTATATTATTAGAGCAGCGACAGAAGCTACTAGATTACTTTTGGAACTTACAGAAGACAGAGCATTACGATATTGTCTTCTGTCCTTCCTCTCATGATCATCATCAAGATCATCAGGTAGTTTATCAAGAAGCTTTTAGAGCATTTAAGCATTCAACCATCTTAGGTTATGAACTACCTTGGAACAATAGAACATTCCGTACTGATGTATTCATCTCAGTAGATGAGGAGGACGTAAAGGCAAAGGTAGACATGCTCGACTGTTATCAAACTCAGCAAGAGAGAGCTTTTATGTGTAAGGATTATGCTTTTGATATTGCTCGTACAAGAGGCTTGCAAGTAGGTAAGAAGTATGTAGAAGCTTTTGAAGCTATTAGAATAATAGATCTGTTATGAAGAATGTAGTATGGTGGGCTGGTGTTAAGACTGGCGAGTTTAAAGAGAAGTATGGCGGCCATAACTGGATAGATATCTCCAGAAAGTCTTGGGAGTTTTGGTGCAAGCAGAATGATATACTGTTTGTTCCTTTAGAAGAGCCGATCGAGCAAGATGTACGTAAGTACAGAATCAATTGGCAGAAGTCTATCTTCGTCTTTGATGAATTAGAACGTAGAGGTATTGACTACGATCAGATCTGTCTAGTAGATGCTTCTTCAATCATTAGATGGGATGCTCCTAACTTCTTTAACCTTACAGAGAGAAAGTTCTCTGCTGTTAGAGAGACAGACAACATGCATTGGATGCTACAGAGCGTAGAAGGCTATCAACCTTTCTTTGATTTTAAATTAGATAGTACCAAATACTTCTCTAGTGGCTTCTTAGTCTTTAACAAAGAGCATAGAGAGTTATTTAATTCATTCAAGCAGCTCTACATCGATAACGTTGATGAGTTTGTTAAGATGCAAGATGAGACTGTACGCAAAGGTACAGAGCAGACTCCTCTTAACTATTGGGTACAGAAGAATAATATAGAAGTTAATCTACTACCTCCTACTTGGAAACTTACACACATCCAGAGAAAAGAAATGTTCTCTCACAATTGGCAGTTACAGGAAGATCAACGGCCATTCTTTATGAAGTACGGCTATGTCTGGTTCTTTACCGGCATCGCTAAAGAGCAGCGCTCTGATATTATGAATCAAGTATGGAATGCCTACTCTGGGTTCTATTCTGATAATCATGTACTGAATAAGGTTAACAATAAGCTTAAGGCTAAAAATACAACCTCAAGTAAATTCAAAGAAGATCTACTGCACTACTTCAGTCATCCTAACTGTAAACAGATGACTGTATTAGAGCTAGGCTCTTGTAGAGGAGACACGACCAGAGTACTTGCTGAGTGTTTTGGTAAGGTTATCTCTTTTGAGAGAGATGCTGAGAATGTTGCAGCAGCATTAGAGCTAAACCAGGAGTGTAGTAACGTCTCAATCACTCAGGCAGATGTCTACAGCGATGAGTTCACATTACCTGATGAGAAGATTGATGTAGCATTCATTGACGCAGGACATACAACCGAGCTAGTACTCAGAGATATCAACAGAGTATCAGAGAAGTACGGCAAGGTTATTTATATCTTCGATGACTTTGGACAGATGGATGAAGTAGTGACTAAAGCCATCTACCAAGCTCAGTCAGAAGGTAAGTTAAATATCTCTCGCTTTATTGGAGCAAATGCTGGCTTTGTTACTGCGAACGGAAAGAAGTTTAAGACAGCAGAAGGAGTTATCTGTAACATATAAGATATGAAGAACATAGTATTTTTAGTAGACGTTAAGTTAAAAGGTTCAGGACGATGGGCAGGTACTAGAAGCGACCCTTACAAGTTTAGTATTGATAGCTGGAAGGTATGGTGTGAGAAGAACGGACATGAACTCTTTGTACTAACAGAGGAGGTCCTGCCTCATGAACATATGCCGATCTCCTGGCAGAGGTATTTTATCTTTGACCTATTAGATGCCAACGGCATTGAGTATGACCAGATTATGTATGTGGATGCAGATACAATCCCTCACCCAGACTGTCCGGATGTCTTTGAGATGTCCGAGCGTAAATTCTGCTTTGTACATAATGATGGAAGTTATGATTGGGTATTAAGAAGTATTGAGAATTACTCTAAGCATTTCTTTGGAGGTTATATGTTCCCTTGGTACCATTACTTTGACTCTGGTATGTTAATCTTCAACAAAGAGCATAGACCTTTCTTTAAAGCTATTATAGACTTCTTTAATGACAATAGAGAGAATCTTTTAGCAGCAGAGAAGAGCTGGCATGTAGGTACAGACCAAACGCCTGTTAACTTCCTTACTCATATGTTAGGAGTTGACTATAAAGTCTTACCTTACGAGTTTAATACAGTAGACCTTTATAGAAAAGAACTACTACAAGAAGATCTACCATTCACTCGTATGGCATGGATCTATCAATACAACAGCATACCAAACAATAAAGAGGATAAGTTGACCTACTATTGGATGGAGAAAACATTTAATCATTTGTATGGGAATAGGTAACGTAGCAATATCAGATACTACTGTCGAGTTTGTCAGAAGCATCTTACCAGAAGGTTCTACCATCTTAGAGTTTGGCTCAGGAGAAGGTACAGTCCGTTTGAGTAAATACTATAAAGTATACTCTATAGAGAATCAACCTGAATGGATGTCTCGCTTTCCAGAAGCTAGTACGTATATCAACTGCAATACAAAATGGTACGATGAAAGCTTCACAGCACCTGAGATGGATAACATCCAGCGTGCATGGTACGATCCTGATATGCTTCTTCCTAATCTACCTCAGGAGTATGATCTTATTTTAATCGACGGACCAGGAGGTCAGTTTGGTAGAGGAGGCTTCTTGAAGTTTATTGAGCACTTCAATACAAACGTACCAATGTTATTTGATGATGCGAATAGACCAGCTGAGTTAGAGTTAATGCAAAAGGTATCTGAGATTGTAAACAGACCTTACACAATACTAGAACAAGACCCAGGACTAGGGTACATATTATGAGAACTAAATTTGCTATAGGATGTCTTGTGCAGTGGTACGAGATAGAGATACTATCAGAATACATCGATACTTTATTAGATGCTGTTAATGCTTATGATAGAGAGGAAGTGCTCATAGATGTAAAACTAATCACCAATCAGGACTTAGAGCAATTAGACGATCCGGCTAAACTTATTCACATCCTATCAGAGTTTGATAAGCAGGTAGAAAGGTTAGAAGACTACCACAGTGATGTCTTTATTGATAAGGGCCTTGTTACTGTTGCAGACTATAGGAGACAATTCAATACAAAGTATTGTGAGTTGGCTGATGTATTGGTATGGGGTGAGACAGATATGTTAGTACCTAGACAGGCATTCACAGCCCTTGACAACCTACACCAGAATGTAAACACTCCAAAGTATTTAGCAACATTTGCTATCTGTAAAATGTGGGACGATAGCTGGAAGCCTTTAGAGCATGTAGAGTTCACAGACAAGCCATTCATTGAAGGAGATACTACTAACTGGTGGTCACTTCGCTACACTATGAACAAAGATGAGATGAATGCTTTCAATGATAAGGTTGAACAGTTAGACGTCTCTATAGTTCGTCCTCATAAGTATAACGGATGTGGATTAGTTATTAGCTCAGAGGTCATTAAAGCAGGAGTGAATATACCTCAGTCGGTATTCTTTGTTCATGAAGATACAGCCTTCATGCTTATATCCCAGAAAGTATTAGGAGACATTCCTCAGTACCATTTCAGAAACATTCTAGTAGTTCATAACAGAAAGCATCCTAACAAAAGAAACTACATTGCCGGAGAAGAAGGAATAGATAGGACAGATACAGGAGCGTTAAGAAGAGCTCATAGCTGGTATACTAAAGCAAATAAGATGTGTGAGCAGAATTGTTACAACATCTTCAACCCGACCTACAAAGCCTTTACCTGGAAAGACTTATTCAATGATCAAGATTAAGATACATAATCCTTTAGAGGGAAAGAACAAACAATCGTTCTTAGGCTTCCTTTATATGAGAGAGGCACTAAGAAACTATAGTATTGACATTACCGACTCAGATGACTATGACTACCTCTTTGTAGGTGCTAATGAGATCCTCAACAAGAAGATATCTCTAGAAGAGTCTGTTGAGAAAGGATTAAAGTTCTTGGATGGTATATCAGGAGATTATTTTATCTTTGATGGCTCTGATTCAACATCGCTGATGGGAGCTTATGAAGTGCTGGTACAGAGTAGAGCAAAGTACCTCTTCAAGAATCAACTGCTGAAGAGCAGAGAGGCGTATGCTGAACCTACAGCATTCAACAAATGGTTCTTTGGTAACGGATCTGATTTAGATTTAGGTTATAACATCTCAGAAGAGGATTGGAGTCGTATTAAACTCTCAGGCTGGAACTTAGGATACTTTATGCCTAACCTTCAGTTCAGGCCGACTACTCAAAAACTTTATCAGCCATCCTCTAATAAGACGATCGACCTTTGTGCTATCTATCAAGGAGAGCATTTTAAAGAGAGTGATCACTTAGCTCGAAATGATATGTACTATACCGATCATAGAACAGGAGCATGGAAAGAGATAGCAAAGCAAGACAAATACTCCTCAGTCAAAGATAAGCTACCCTATGATCAATATATCAACACTCTCTATCAGTCCAAGCTAGCTCTTAGCCCTTTTGGTATGGGTGAGGTATGCTACAGAGACTTTGAAGTGTTAGAGTTTGGAGTAGCGTTGATGAAGCCTGACATGAGTAGAGTAGATACTTACCCAAACATCTTTATTGAGAACAAAACATACATTCCAGTAGAGTCTGATTGGACTAACTTAAACGAGAAAGTTTTAGAGGCTCTTGCTAACCCGGAAAAGATTTCTTATATTAGAGATAATGCTCGCAAAGCGTATCAAGAACAATACACCGTACATAACTTTTGTATGTATTGGTATAACATCTTTGCGAACTTAGATAATGTAACTCATGCATAGCATTACAACTTGTATTAATACAAATAACAATCTGCAATATCTTAAGCTCGCTATTCAATCTGTGAGACAGAATGCATACTATAACGATCAACCTATTGTAGTATATGCAGAGAATTGCACAGACGGTACCGATGAATGGTTAGAAGCTAATGCTAATGAATTAGATTTAACATACTTTATCGAGAAGAATAAAGTAGCTAAAGGTATCGGAGGTGGGATGGACATCTGTGTATCTAGAGCAGAGACAGAGTATGTCAATATTATTCATTCTGATATGTGGATAGCTCCTAATCAAGATAAAGAGCTACTAGACCTATATAAAGATATAGATCCTTCAGAGCGATTAATCGCCTCTTCGTTTAGAGTACAACCAAAGATCTTCCCTAACGATCCAGATTATAGACCTGGTACAGTTTTTATTCCGGTAGATGGATTTGGAGCTTATTGGGATGATTTTGATACTAAAAGGTTTGATATTTGGGCGAAAGAGTTTAGCAACACAAATGATCTAACCGTCCGTAAAGGAGGAGGCGCAGGCTTCTTCTGTCGTACCGAAGACTATAAATGGATAGGAGGTAATGATCCTCTCTTTGCTCCTGCATCGTATGATGACATGGACTTATTTATTAGGATGCAACTAGAAGGTTATACATTCAAGATGACATCTAAGTCAGTAGTATGGCATTTCTCTGCTAGAGGTTCTCATTTTAGAGATGAAGCTAAAGATAACTTCCAGAGTAAATCACAACGTCAGCAAATAGCTGAGTATAATAATGCTCATAAGTTTATTCAGAAGTGGGGCAGGATGCCTGAGAGTGATGAGCAGACATTTGTAAAGCCTATCAACAATCCAAACGTACAAACAAGAATACCTTTATTATGAAAAATAAAAAAATCTTTATCACAGGAGGTGCTGGTTACTTAGGACGCAGCATCGTTAAAAGATATTACGCTGATAATCAGATCACAGTCTATTCTAGAGATGAGGCTAAGCATTACTATCTCAAGAAAGAGTACCCAAACATTACCTGCATTGTAGGAGACGTCCGTAACTATGACCTAATGAAGAGAGCATCTGCCGGACATGACATCGGCATCTTTGCTGCATCACTCAAGCAGATTGAAGCTGTAGATCAGAATGTAGAAGAAGGAGTAAGGGTAATTGTTGATGGAGCTATTAACTCACGTAGAGTAGCAGAAGAGAATAACTTTGAAGCAGCTTGCTTTATCTCTTCAGATAAATCTAGAGCAGCTACTACCCTGTACGGTGCTATGAAGTTTGTAGCAGGAGAGGCTTTTATCATTAATGCTGAAAGATCTAATGTTAAACTCTCTACAGCTATCTACGGTAACGTTCTTAACTCAACAGGCTCTATCATTCCTTTGATGTGGGATGCTATTAGGAAAGGATATAAGCTTACCTTATACTCTCCGGAGATGACTCGCTTTATGATTGATATCGAACAAGCAATCGATTTGATTGAAGCTGGATTACAGGAGAGTGGCTACAATGTTATACCTAATCTAAAAGCATTTAAAGTTAAAGATCTTTTTGAGATCTATGCAGAGAAGTTTGGACTAGAGTATCAGTTAGGAGTACCTCGTATCTCTGAGAAGCTTCATGAGATGATGGTATCAAAAGAAGAGAGACCTAGAACATCTTACAATAGCGAGAAAGATATCTACTACATGCACTACAAAGACATCTCAACCGATTCAGTTAGCTGGGAGGAGTTTACTAGTGACCAAGTAGTAGTCAACAAAGAAGAGCTATCAAACATTCTACAAAATTATAATTACTTCTAATGAGAGTTTTAGTATTAGGACATAGAGGTATGTTAGGACATATGGTCACTAAGTACCTATTAGAGCAAGGCGTAGAAGTTATAACAACTCAGCAGAGATACCTCACACCAGACTTTGCCGATGAGGTTACATTCTTCAAAGGAGATTATATTATCAACTGTATTGGTGCTATACCTCAACGTACAAAAGACTTTGCTGTTAATACCGACCTACCTAGATGGTTAGATATTCTAGCTAATACTCGAGTTATTCATCCAGGAACAGATTGTGAGATGGATGCCGATGCTTATGGAGTGTCAAAAAAGAAAGCCAGAGACTATATTGTAACAGAAGGTACGCGGACTAAGATACTCAAAGCATCTATCATTGGACCTGAAGTAGGTACAACTGTTAGCTTACTTGAATGGTTCCTGAATAGCGAAGGTAAGGTAGGAGGTTATACTAAAGCAATGTGGAACGGAGTAACTACATTAGAGTGGGCTAAGCAATGTTACAAGTTAATGCACTACTGGGATGGTTATGAGGCAGAGACAATTATCGAAGGAACTTGTCTATCTAAATTTGATTTACTATCTTTAGTAAAAGAAGTATTCGAGAAAGAGATAGAGATAGAACCTAACCCAAACGTTGAGATAAACAAATGTTTGATAGGCGATCTAAAAACTATCACAATCGAAGAACAATTAAGAGAATTAAAAGCTTACTACTATGACACTCGATCTTAATCCAGAGTTTGGTTACGAACTTGTCTGTGCCGCTCCATATGCCTACTGGCTAAAGGAACAAGGTGAGCATGTTAGGGTAGTAACTAGTGTAGGTATGAAGCCCTACTACTGGTTCTGTGATGAGGTAGTAGAGAAGTATACTACTCGATCAATTGACAACTACTCTAACGGAGTCCAGAACCTACCTAATTCCTGGATACATCACAACGCTATAGCTGTCTTCGGTAAAGACTATAGCTTACTTACTGAAGAAGAACAGAAGCAAGCGAACGGATGGTTAGATTATTCTAAATGGATAGCACCTCCTTATGCGGAGAGGTATCACAGAGAAGGAGTACCTAGCTTAGACAACTATGTTATTATCTCGAATAGGTTTAACTTAGAGCATGGTCAAGCGCCTATCGGATATTTTGATATCGAGAGCTTATACACAATGTTTAATCTCTTAACTGACAAAGGTTACAACGTTATCTACAAACGTCCTCGTAATACAGAGTTTGCTACTGACCCTAATGAGTTACAGAATCAAGATATAAGAGCGAATGTAGAAGGTCAAGGAAGTATAACCGATTACGATCTTACTAAGTACTTTGAGAATGTTTATCTATTTGACGATATAGTTAAAGAAGTAGGAGGTACTTACAATGAAGCTCAGTTAGCAATCTATTCTAGTGCTGAGGGATTTATCTCTATGGGAGGAGGTTCTAGCATTCTTTGCAGCTACTTTAACAAGCCAGTTATCATATACGTTAACACCTCTAAAGATACTACACCAGGATACTTTGAAGGAGAGTCTTATTTTAATAAGTTGTCTAAAGCAAAGGTGTTACCTGTAGTAGATACTCTAGATGAGATAGTTAAGAGAGGCTATCGAGATTATTCAAACGTATTTAAATATATTAAAGAAGAACTAAAATGAAAATATCTTTTATACAACCATCTAGAAACAATCTTAAATACCTTAAGTGGTCCTACGATGCAATCAGAAAGAATCAAGAAGGTCACGAAGTAGAGATTTGTGTAGCAGATGATGCTAGTACAGATGGGACTTGGGACTGGTGTCAAGAGATGATGGAGAAAGATCCTCACTTCAAAGCTATCTTAAATGATACTGGAAAGAGATTAGGACATACAATCTTGTATGATCGTTTGATTAATGAGGTAGCAACAAATGATATTGCTATGATCTATCATGCTGATATGTACCTATGTCCAGGAGCATTAGATGCTATTGAGCAAGAGATTAAACCTCGTACAATTGTTTCTCTTACTCGAATTGAACCTCCATTACATCCAGACGGACCTGAAAAGATTCTAAGAGACTTTGGAGTAGAACCAGAAGAGTTTAAAGAAGAAGCTCTATTAGAGTTTATCAATAGTCGAGTACCTAACAACGATGTAACAGAAGGTATCTTTGCACCTTGGGCATTCTATAGAGAAGACTTCCAGAAGATAGGAGGTCATGATCCGCTATATGCCCCTCAATCAAAAGAAGACTCAGACATCTTTAATCGTTTCTTATTAGACGGAGTAAGCTTTGTACAGACCTGGCACGGATGTGTTTACCATATGACTTGTAGAGGCAGCAGACGCAACACAGTTGATAAAGCTAAGAATATTTATGAAGACAGTCCAGAGTGGTTAGCTCAGAACATGAGAAGTACTCGTAACTTTATTCGTAAGTGGGGGCACTTCGTTATGCATGATGCTTATATGAAACCAATCGTACCTCCTAAGTACGATATTGGAATTATTATAAATGGAGGAATGCCTATTTTAGAAGCACTAGAGCCATGGTGTAGTACTATTTATATTAAAGATGATTACGATTTAATTGTACCTGTGTATATAACAAAGGAACAACCTAATACGTTATACGATTTGAGAGAAAGAATTAAACCTTTCGACAACGAAAAGAATAATGAGATCTTAGTTGAGGTAAATCAATCTACGTTCACTCAACAAGACTATCAGATTGTTCAACAACTACCACAGATTATTCAACAGCAAGGACAGCCTGGTAGATTCCAGCTAGGTAATATAGTTATGGAGATTATTCAAATGAATGAATATCAAAACAGCTTAATCAATATTTAATTATGGGAAAGATCAATCTTAATGATTTAGAAGACTACGAAGAGGATTACGTACCTTACGAACCTATTAAGAAAAAGAAGAAGAAAGTAACTCCTATTTATAATAAAGATTTTCCGGACGAGTTGGACAAATAGTCTTTTGTTCGTATATTTAGATCGATATGAAAGAGCAATTATTAGAAACAGTTAAAGAGGTTCTCAGTGAAGCTACTAAAGTAAACTTTAAAGGACATAAGTTTGTACTTAGAGTAGATGTAAATGAAGACCCTAACAAGAAAGGTATTAAGGTTCAATTTCTACCTACTACCTTTGGTGCTATGTCTCCTCAAGAACAGAATGATATCGCTATCGCTCTAGGAGACAGATTAGACTCAGGACTAAACCGATTTGGAATGAGAGTAGAGAGAGATCGCAACTTAAAAGATAAGAGCGTAGTAGGTTTCTTTATCTATATTGAATATATCGATAAAATCATTCGTCAAGCTTTAGGACAAAATCAAGAAGAATTATAAAAGGTTATGAAAAAGTTTAAATGTTTTTTAAAGTCTGATACTAATCAGGAAGCTATCGCTGTAGCTGAAGCAGATAATTTACAAGCAGCACAGCATTATTTTGCAGCACAGAAAAAGTTGCCTATCGAAGATTTTCTTCGTATATTTAGCGTTAGTAAATTAGAACAATAATAAGTTATGGAAAAGAGGTTTTGTAAAGTATGTGGTGTAGAGATACATCCACTACGATTAAAGGTATTGCCAACGGCAGTCACTTGTGTAGAGCATTCTACAACAGGTCAAAAGAGAGCTCGTACTCTCTCATTAGGTCAAGGCGATCACAACTATAATGAGATCGAGATTTTAGATGAAGAAACATACCGTCAGGTAGTTGCTATTGAGTATGGAGAACGATCTCCTTTAGATGATCTGATTGAAGCTCAAGATTACGAGAAAGAATCAGCATCAGATAGATCAGGAAGCTTACAGAAGAGAGCTCGACTAATCGAAAATACAGATGATGAAGGGTTTACTCTTCCTGATGATTACGATCAGTTAACATAATGTCAGAGAAGAAGAAAGGAAGACCTAGAAAGATTCTCACTAGAGAGGATATTGAACGCGCTATTAAGATGACTAAGTCTAATAAAGCAGCAGCTCGATATCTTCATGTATCCTTTCCTCACTACAAGCAGTATGCTAAACTATTTAAGAATGAAGACGGCGTAACTCTTTACGACTCTCATTTAAATCAAGCCGGAAAAGGTATACCTAAGTTCTTAACCAACAAAGGAAAGGAACCAGCTATTGAGAAAATTATCGACGGAACTCTTCCAGTAGAGCATTATAAGCCTGAGAAGATAAAACGAAAGTTAATCGCTGAAGGATACCTAAAAGAAGAATGTAAGCGTTGTGGTTACAATGAAGCAAGAGTATTCGATAACAAAGTACCTTTGATTGTTAATTTCAAAGATAAGAATAGACACAACTACAATCTAGATAACATAGAGATGTTATGTTACAATTGTTCATTCTTATGTGCAGCTTCTCCAATATCAGAAGAACAGGTAGCTCAGATGGAAAGTTATATTGAGAGAGCCGGAGTACAAGAACACGATTGGGAGTTAGATGAGTCTCATATTGAGCATTTGAAAGAGTTAGGCTTGTGGGAAGAAGATAATAGTAAACCAGGTGATGAATTTATCTCTAGAATATGAAGAAAGTACCACGCAGACGCCAACACCCTCAATTAGATCAAGAGAAAAACAAGAGAAAGATTCTAGAAAAGCATGCCGATAAATTATTAGAGCAGGATAAGAAGAATAAAAAGTTAAGTGAGAAGTTGCTTGACAGAGATATTTTCACTATATTTAGTGAAGAAGACGAATAAAGGTTATAGTTATAATGAAACGTAGAAAGCATGTACAAGATCTTGGCTTCAAATACCACGGGGTTATTCTTGAAAGAGCTGGGCAAAGGTATCAAGTCGTTCATAAGCTAGGCGAAGTCATCTACGCTGTAGCTTTAGATAGAAAAGGATTAGTCGGCGGTCCAGTAGAAAAGTTTTATAGTTAAAAGGTTATGGGAGAAAAGAGAGGTAATTTAGTTAAGTTAGTCTATGACTTTGATACAGCGAATGTATGTGAGGTAGGTACGACGACCGACGATGGTATCAAGTGGTACCGTACAACATCAAAGAGATTTAGATCATGGGACGGACCTAGAAGGTTGACTCGTCCTATCAAGCAACCCGGTCACGGGTACGAGAGTTTCCGGAACGTAGAAATGGAGACTGTAGAGTATGACGGACCTCTATACTTATACGAGACTAATATAGAGAAAGAGAAAGCAGGTAAGGAAATTTATATAGAATCAACAACAACAGCAGAAGATGAGACGCTTTACATTCGACGAGGTAACAGACTTTAGCACATTCTTTGACGGAGATAATCCAGAGGTAACAGATGCAATCATCAAAGGAATCAAAGAAGCTATCGAAAAAGGTAAAGACGAAGCTGAACTCTTTGAGTTGGGATTCAATGAAGAAGATGACTTCTTTGAGATTAGTTTAGAAAAAGGAGAATGGCCTCAAGCACTAAGCGCTTGTATGACGAAGTACGAAAAAGCAGAACGCTATGATGATGTCATTGAAGCTTATGAGTTACTAAAGAAAGCAACAGAGTTAATATAATGGCGTACATTCCAAAAGATACAGTAAAGGAAAATAGAGTTCAGGAGATCTACTGTGAACATGATGATATGACTATTAGATATACGTACAAGTATAATCGAATGGTTAAGTCTGAGATCTTTTACGGAAGAGGTTATAAAACTCCTCAGCAAGAGCTAGATGAACAGAACAAAGGATTGCCAAAGACCAAACGTAAGTACCTTGACGATGAAGGAAAAATAGTAGGTTACTTAACAGCAAAGAAAAAAGGTATAATTTAGTTGCCTCCCTGACCTTTCTTTCTTATATTAAGGTAAGTTAATTAAGAAACAATAAAGGTTATGAAGGTACAGACAGTCAAAATGGAATCGCTTAAGTTCGATTCATCTCTATTTCGTCCAATGAAGTCTGGACGTGTTATCGATACTCACTTTTCTTCTGAAGGAGGACTAATGAAAGGAACTAACTACGCTATTGTAGGTGACCCAGGTATAGGTAAGACTACTGTGATGTTAGATATGTTAGCTGATCTTCAGCGCAAAGGTAAGAAAGTACTTTTTATTTCCGGAGAGATGAATCAGATCGATATGTTCGGATACGTTAAGCGCTTCCGTAAGTTTGGTAAGTTACCTATTTTATTCTTAGGCGACTACGCAGAAGATAACTGCTTGGAAGTATTAGAAAGTATTCTATCGGAAGGATGGGATGTAGTGTTAGTTGACTCTATGGCTGAAGTCCAGAATGGAGTTCAAGATACAGCTAAAGGATACTTATCATCTAAGAGAGCTGAGACTGAGATACTAAATCTCTTTGAGAAGCACAACTTAGGAGAGAATAAAACTAATTCAAATACTTCTTTCTTAGTTATCCAACAAGTAACTAAAGGAGGAGAGTTTGCCGGAAGTAATCGCTTCAAGCACATGATGACTGGAATGGCTCACATGAAGTGGACTGGTGATGGTGAGCGTACTTTCTTCTTCTCTAAGAATCGCCGAGGAGGTGATATGTCAGTACGTACGTTTAATTTCATGACTCGTAACCGAGTTAATTGGATGGGAACTATCGCTGATGGAGAATAAAGTTAGTGAAGTAGTTGGAAGTTAGGAACTTAGTTCGTATATTTAAGTAAGTTAATTAGATAAAGTGTTATGGAATATTTGACCAAAGAAGAGCTTAGAGCTCAATGCCCTGTAGCGTTTGCTACCAAGCCGACTAATAATGCGGTTACCGACAAGTATGTTCACATCTCAACAGAGAAGGTGATTGATGATTTAGATAAGCTAGGATGGAAGCCTGTAGAAGCTACACAGCGTAAGAGTAGAGGTAAGCAGACTATCTTCAGCAAGCATATGATTCAGTTTCAGAATCCGGATATTATGGTGAAAGGTGAAGATGGAGATGATGCATTTCCTCGAATCCTATTAACGAACTCTCATGATGGTATGACCTCATTTCAATTCCGTATGGGTATCTTCCGTCTAGTCTGTTCTAACGGATTAGTTATTGCTACTGAGGAGTTTGAATCATTTAAGATTCGACACAAAGGATATACTTTCGAAGAACTACGTGAGGTAGTAGTGCAAGCTGTATCCGACCTACCTAATAAAGTTGAGGTTATGAATAAGATGACTCAACGAGAGTTGACTGAAGAAGAGCAACGTAAGTTAGCTTTGGATGCTTTCTTGATCCGCTCTGGAATTACTCCTGGTAGTAAGGAAGCTAAAGAGAAAGAATACGATGAAGAGACTCTAGATGAGATCCTAGAAGTACGTCGTGAAGCTGATGAGGGTAACACTCTCTGGAAAGTATTCAATCGAGTACAGGAAGCTGTTACTCAAGGAGGATTCTCAGCAGCTCTAGTAGGTGCTAAGGTACGTAAGGTTCGTAAGATTAAATCTTTCGAGAAAGATACTAAGATCAATCAAGAGCTATTTAAATTAGCTACTGCATTGATATAAAAAAAGTAGGGAGGTTAGTTGCCTCCCTTACTTATTTTTCTTATATTAAGGTATAAGATAAAAGATAAAGGTTATGAAAATTCGATTCCAAGATCCATTCCTACACATTACGGCTGTAGGTACTTTAGTACTAACTCTAATCACTGGAGGTTTAGCAGGATTATTCTACGCATTTATATTCGGATTATGTTTAGGTCAATTGCGACTTAACGCTAGAGAACGTCAACAAGAGCAAGAGTAATGTTGTTTGAAGTCTTCCATATGAAAGAGGGTAAGTTAGTTTCCTTCATCGATTACAGAGAGAGCTCTGCATACGACTTGACTAGAGAGCAGATAAGACAAAGGATAACTATTGTACGTCCTCACCGCTATGTAAGTAAGAGTCCTTTTTACGGAGTAGTTAGGCAAGGCGATAAAGCTTTTATGATTCCAGAATGGGTAGAGGTACATCCTAAGACTACGTACGAAGATATAAAGTATGTAGAGAAGAAAGAGAGAAAGCCTAGAGGTATTACTAAGAAGTGGGAGTTTAAATCCAGCTCTAGCGATGCTATTTACAAAGTAAAGCAAATGCCGGATGGTAGATTGGATTGTGATTGTTGGGGCTTTAGAGCTCATAAGAGATGTAAGCATGTAAAGGAAGTGGCCGAGGGGCGGGGGGCATGATCTCCTCTCGCACCGAAGGTGCCACGCGCATATATTTAAAAAAGGCCTCCGGCCTTATAACAGTAACTTGAAGAAGAATGAAACAGAAAGTAATTAGTGTAGAGTTTAGAAAGGATAGCAATACCTTTCCCGAATGGATGAAGTATGAGGTAACTATCTTGAATGAAGACGGTACCACTCAGGTGATACCAGCTTACGGCAAGGATCTCCAGGATGCATTGTCCAGGGTGGTGCACGATAAGAAGGTGGAGAAGATAGAGAAGAAGGCCAAGAGGATTCCGGACCTAGTGTGGGTGGTGTTGTGGTTTGGTTATATCTTAGGACTGTCGGAATGGGTGATGGCTTCGTCACATAACAATGCCGTAAAAGGAATAGTCTTTGGGAGTGGGTTGATTTGTATCACAAGTCTTACTCTATGGGCGATAGCTTGGTTTAGAATGAGGAATAGAGATAGAGGGTAAATGAAAGGAGATAGAGAGTTAGATTGGGATTGGTCTTCAGATGATTATAAAGAAGAAGATAAAGGATATCACTCAGACGGACATGAAGATTATACAGATGATGAATAAAGACTTTTTACCGGCCGGAATAAAGGAAGGATACTTAAAGAGTATAAATGTGGTGATGAAATGTAGGACGGAGGAACAGCTGAAGAATGCCGGAAGGTATCTGAGAAATTATGAGAGACTAATGCAAAACTCCTACCTATACCCTACTATAAGAAAACCGTTAGCCAACCGTTACGTTAATAGTCTCCTATCTCTGCTAAGGATAAAACGTAAGGAGTATCTAGACTTATGAAGCTTGAAAGAAAATCTACAAGTATATAAAGATATTTGGATAGATAGATATTTTCATATAAAGATATAGAGAGTGTAGGAAAGAATGAATATGTATGTAGTTAAAGCTTTACTTTAACATCAGGCGCATGCATACCCCTACCCGG
>Ga0222715_10000705_pt1 | contig 33414 bp, 33 predicted proteins | sample C33_9DmetaG_FD_165056 | JGI IMG/M metagenome (GOLD analysis project Ga0222715, IMG submission 165056) | Estuarine water microbial communities from San Francisco Bay, California, United States - C33_9D | ecosystem: Environmental > Aquatic > Marine > Unclassified | place: USA: California...
TAGTCTAAATTTTAGTTTGTTTCTTTTAAATTAGCGTCATGATAAGTTGGAAATGTAAACATACTTGGAAAACAGCTAGAATTAACACTTTATGGTGCTTATTAGGTTGTTCAATAGGAGATTTTGGAACCATACTTTACTTTCAGCAAATTCAACACGATTGGAGCACTCTTGAAATAATGACTTTGGCGATTATAAATGGATTAATAACATCAATTATTTTAGAAACTCTCATACTCATTAAACAAATGGATTTAAAAAGTGCTTTAAAAACTGCCCTCGGAATGAGTTTTATTTCAATGGTAGGTATGGAAATTTCAATGAATATTACAGATGTTATATTAACAGGTGGGGCTACAATTACATGGTGGGCTACTCCAATAATGTTATTCATGGGTTTTATTACTCCTCTTCCATACAACTATTGGAGGTTGAAAAAGTATAATAAAAGCTGTCACTGAAGTATATAAATTTAAAAAATAGTTTTAAATTCGCGGATCATATGTTAATATCAATTAAAAATTCTGATTTCGTTGGTGCATGTTCTAGTGTATTGTGTATGTTGCATTGTATGTTGAGTCCTATTCTTTTCATGTCTCAAACCCAAACAGTGAATATAAGTATCGAAATCCCATTTCTGTGGCAATCTGTTAATTATATTTTCTTGTTTATTTCCATGATAGCTGTTTATTTTTCAATAAAAAATTCAACTAAACTATTTGTAAAAATACTTTTAGCAATATCTTGGTTATCATTAAGTTTTTTGATTATAAATGAAGGTTTGGAAGGTTTTCATTTTCCAGAAATTTATACATATATATCTGCCTCATTATTATCTATTTTTCATATATACAATCTTAAATATTGTACATGTAATGATGAAGATGAATGTTGCGTACATTAAATATTATATATAATTATATATATCATTGAACACCTTCAAGGTTTATGTAAAGAATGTCATTTCGTTATGCTAAGCTTATTTAATTAAACCCATACTTTTAATTTGACTTGCTACATCTAAAATAGATTCTTTAGCAGATCTAGGATTCCATCCAAGAATATCCCTAGCTTTAGATGTTTTGCTTACACTTCTTGTTTTTCCTAGATAAGGAGCAGTAATCTTTAATTCTTTATTAAAGTTAGCTAAAAATTTTGCTAACCATATTGGCACACTAATAGTTGGTGCTTTTTCAAATCCATTATCAATGAGCAATTTAGCAATGTCTTTATACCATAAATCCCTTTCTGATAACGCAAATCTTTCGCCACTACTTAATGGATTTTGCATTGCAAGAATATGTGCAGTTGCTACATCTCTGACATCAACAAATCCAAATTGCAAAGGTATGGCTACGGGCATTTTTCCCGTTACTACCATCTCTATTGCTTTATTGGATTCACCTAAGTCTCCAGTTAGGGATGGACCAATAACAAGTGCTGGATTAACAACTGATAACTCAAAAGAATTCTTGTGCTCTTTAATAAAATCCCAAGCAGCTTTCTCAGCCAAAGTTTTACTTTTTGAATATGAATTTATTTTATGACACTCAGGATCTGACCAATCATTCTCATCATAATACTCTTTATCTTCGTCACTTTCAAAAATAGCAGCAACAGATGAAGTTAATACCACTTTTTTGATTTTATGTTTTTTTGCAAATTTAAATGCTCTTTTTACTCCAGCTACAGCAGGTTTTACAAAATAATCATCATCGTAAGCTTTAACTGACAGGGGAGAAGCAACATGCAGAAGATAGTCACAACCTCTCATTCCTTCGTCCCATCCCTCATCTTCAGTCAGGTTTAAGCTAAAAAGATTTAAGTTTTCAGTAGGTGTATTAACATTTTTAAGAGCATCAAAGATTTCATCTTTTCTTTCAGGGGATCTTAATGATCCATTTACAGCATATCCTTGATTTAAAAGTTGATTAATACAATGAAGTCCAATAAAACCAGTAGCACCTGTTACTAATACTTTTTCCATGAATTAAATATAAGAATTATCTAAACCTTAAAGATCTTAAAGCCTAGTATTAATTATACTATTATATATTGAGCCAAAGGTATAGCTGAGTCCAACAGAAAAATTTGTTTTATAATCTGTTGCAATTTCTCTTTGTTGTAACAACACCTCTTCAATCGATGTTGTGCCTGCTGCCAAACTATATTGTTCTCTGATTAGATTTATATTTCCCGAAAATCTTACAGCTAAACCCTCAAAAACTCTAATATCTAAATTACTTCTAAGAGATAATCTTTTTTTTGTCCCATCATTTAAAAATTGTGTTGCGTTAAGATATGAGCTGATATTTCCCCATTTCTGTCTAAATCTAATATTCAAACTTAATTTTTGGGAAGTTAAATTTTGTTTTTCATAACCATAAATTGTTTTTTCAATATAATTTCTTTTCCCAGTACCTATTCTGTATGCTAGGGTAATCTCTTTGCTTAATACATCTTTATAGGGATAAAAACTATATTCTAGTGCAGGTTCTAAATAACGATTAAAATTAATATTTTCATAAGTGTTTTGATAAGCACCAAAAAATATACCAGCTGAAAAATGGTCTGAGATACTTCTTATAACTCTTCCTCTGAAGCTTGTAGTTTTACGATTACTTGTATAAACATCATCATTACTAATAAACTTTCTGTTTGATTCATCTCTTGAAATTTCCATACCAATTCTCCAGTCTTCGTTAAGTTTATCAATTTCAAATTGAATTTCGTACCTATTGGTTTTCCTACTTTCTTCTTTGTCGTTATTGTAAGAACCTGATAATTCAAAAACCCAATTTTTCCATTTATCATCATCAACAATAACCTCATCAAAATTAGAATCAATATCAACTTTAATAACATAATTCGCTTTATCTAAAAACGGAACCAATGATAATTTTAATTTGTTCAGCAACTTATCCCTTAAAGTGCCTGAAGTATCGGTTACATATCCAGAAACTATGGTACTTGAGCTTATTTCTTTAAATTCATTATTTCCATCTATTTGAATTTCAAATGATCTTGTTCCTGTTGGGGTTCTTATATCCCTTATAATAATTTCAACATCTGCTAAATCTTGGTCCCTGACATATTCCAAAAATGAGGTCTGTTGCTTTATATAGTTATCATCACATCTACAATCTAGATAAACTTTTAGTTTTTGATCTTGTCCAAAAGAAACAAGTGGAATAAACAGAAATAGTAGAAGGAGTTTTTTCATTTATTTTTAGTTAAAAAGATTTTCCAATCATTATAACCCAATCCAATTCCTCCAATAATAAAACATATAATTTGGATACTGTCTCCATCATTTAATAATAAATAAATACCAGATGCTACAAATAAAAATGATACTATTAAAAATGCTTTATGTAATAATTTTACTTTTTTCATTTTTTTAATTTGTTTTTGATTAATTCAAATAAACCTAAAACTAAAATTACTACAATAATTCGTTCAATTAAACCTAGCCCAAGTCTTCTTCCTCCAAATACTACTAGACCAATCAATACAAAACTTATAATACTAGATGTAGTTTTGTTCATAAGCTATTATTTTTTTAAATGGAAACTACTTTATATCAGTAGAATCATAAAGTTAGGGCAATATTAGGGCAAATCTATTTAAAACAAAAGCTAATCAAAGGAAACTAATCAAATAACCTGTAAATAATACTTGCAAAATGACCCCCTTTAAAAACAACTTTTAAAATAAAAACAAGAATGGCTAAAATTGAAACAAAAACTCCAGCTTTTTTAAATCTTTCCCACATTACTATTTAGTTAATCTAATTATAATCAATTAGTTATCTATTTACCAATACAGAAGTTAGCGAATATATTACCAAGTACATCGTCATTTGTGATTTCTCCAGTTATTTCAGCCAAATGTTGAATTGACTTTCTTATGTCAACCGATAATAAATCTCCTGAAATATTTGACTCTATTCCATTGTTTACATCTTTAATTGCTGCTAGAGCGTTTATTAAAGCTTCATAATGCCTAGAGTTGCTAACAATTGTATCTGTGTATGGATTGAGAATATTAACTTCACTGATAAGCTTTGTTTTAAGTTTTAAAATTGAATCTGAATCGTTAATAGAGATTTGAATTAAATCAAAGTTTTTCAATTCACTAATTAATTTTGGATTGTTGTTTTCTAAATCAATTTTATTTCTAACCAAAATTATATGTAAGTCTTCTCTTTTAAACGTGTTTAAATCATTATTAATCTCTTCAAGATTAGTGTCATTACTATCAAATAGATATAATAAAATTCTTGCCTTATTGATTTTTTCTTTTGTTTTTTCAATTCCTTTTGATTCAATGATATCTTTTGTTTTTCTTAAACCTGCAGTATCTGTAAATCTAAATTTAATGCCTTCAATAGTTAAAGAATCTTCTATACTATCTCTGGTAGTTCCTGGAATGTCTGAAACAATAGCCTTTTCTTCATTCAATAATTTGTTTAGTAGTGATGACTTTCCTGCATTAGGTTTTCCAGCTATTGCAACTGAAATTCCATTTTTTAAAACATTTCCTGACTTAAATGAGTCAATTAAATTTCCTAGCTCTAAAATAATTTTATTTGTTAGTTTTTTAAATTCGTTTCTTTCTGCAAATTCAACATCTTCTTGAGAAAAATCTAATTCAAGTTCTATCATTGAAGAAAAATGTAGTAATTCAGCTCTTAATTTTTTGAGATCTTCACTAAAACCACTTTTCATTTGTTGCATTGCTAATTTGTGAGACCCTTCATTTTCAGAGGCTATTAAATCAGCAACTGCTTCGGCTTGATTTAAGTCCATTTTACCATTAATAAAGGCCCTTAAAGTAAATTCACCTGGATTCGCAACACGTATGCCTTTATCAATGAATAAATCAATAATTTCTTGCTGAATAAAGGTAGATCCATGACATGATATTTCTATAGTATCTTCTCCTGTGTAGGAATTTGGTCCTTTAAATAATGTAACTAGAACTTCATCAAGTTCGTGTTCATTTTTGATTAAATGGCCTAAGTGGACAGTATGGGACTTTTGATTTGATAATTTTTTATTTCCTTTAGGTTTAAAAACTTTTTCAATAATAGAAATAGCATTAGATCCAGAAATTCTAATAACCGAGATTGCTCCAAGACCGTTTGGTGTTGCTAGTGCTATAATTGTTTCTTGGCTAATCATTAAATTTCTTTAGTAAAAGTGCATCTTTTTTTATGTAATTCTGTTTCATAATTTTTCCAAAATGCCTGTATAGAAGTATTTTCTATTAACTCTGGATTTGTTTCTACTTCAGTTATTCCTCTTTTGTTAAACATTGTTTGTAGGTCATTGAACAAAATTGCAGTAACACCCTTATTTTGATAATTTGGATCAACACCAATCAGATAAAGTGAAGCTTTGTTGTTAGACCTTTGAGCTTTTAAAATATTTAAAAAGCCAAATGGAAATAATTTTCCATTAACTTTTTTTAATGCTCTTGAAAATGAGGGCATTGTAATTGCAAATGCAATTAATTTTCCATTCTGATCAACTACACTTTTTATAAAATCTGGATGTATGTATCTAACATATTTTTCTTTGTAATGATCAACTTGATATTTTTGAATGGGAACAAAGGTCTGAAGTGTATTATAAGTTTTATTTAAAAGATCAAACATTTCGTCAATGTAGGGTATAACCTCTTTGGTACTTTTAAAATTTAAGGGTTTCAGCTTATATCTTTTCATGATCAATTCAGAAAATTTTTTAACTTTTTGAGGAGCCTTGTCTTCGTCAAAAATTTGTATTCTATATTCTACCCATTCCGCAAGTTTTTTCATTTGGAGTTTTTTCAAATGCTCCATCTGATAAGGATTGTGATACCAAGTTATCATAGTATTCAATTCATCAAATCCATGTGTTAGTAATCCTGCTTTATCCATATTAGAAAATCCAACGGGTCCCTCAATAAATGATAGTTGTCTTTCTTTTCCAAAGCTAATTACTTCATTCATTAATTTTTTTGAAACCTCTAAATCATCAATGACATCATACCAACCAAACCTTAATTTATTTTTCTTTTGTTCTTTGACTTCAACCCAATTAACAATAGCTGCTATTCTACCTACAATCTTATTCTTTTTATATGCAAGAAAAAACTCAGCTTCTGCATTTTTAAAAACAGGATTTTTTGATTTATCCATTGTATTTAATTCTTCTTTGGAAATAGGAGGAACCCAATACTTAGAATTCTTGTAAAGATCAAATGGGAAATTCACAAAATCTTTGAAATCTTTTGAAGTCTTTGCTTTTTTAACGACTATCATTTTTGGTTTTTTCTATTACTTTTTTTGATTAATCTACTTTCTTTTCTATCAAATCGCTTATTAATTTTGTCTTGTTTTTTGATCAATTTATAATCTTTTTTTGTTTTTTTAGTATTCTTTTTTCTTTCTTTTTTTAATGCTTTCTTTTCCTTTCTGTTAACAGGGAGTTCGTCTTCGTACCAATCAAATCTTGTGGAAATACCTAGGCTAACATAGTAATTGCTGGGTGTCTTTTTAGAATTAAATCCAAAACTTGAATCAATTTGAAGATCATTATTGAATAAATAAGCAGTTCCAAATTTATAATAATTATCAGAGTAAATATCGTTTTTGAATGTTTCAAACTCTAAAAAAGAAGACCATCTTGGATTTTTGTAATTATGTGTCAGTGTAGTAATTAAATTTAAAATAGAGTAGGATGTACCAAGTCTGTCCAGGGATATATTGTTAACTAAAACCCATTTTCCTAAAAAATGATTTTGTGTAATTAAACCTACTTTTGAATTTACAGATTTTTCATTTATTTCAAATACAGAACCTTTTTTAAAAATATTAAACGGATCATCAAAACTATTAGCTTTGCTAGGAATATAGTTTAAACCAGTGTAGACAGAGAGGGCTGGGATAAAATCAGTAAGTTTTACATTTCTATTTTTTTTCCAACTTAATAAGTTTACGCTGTGCCATTTTTTATTTTTAAATGGATCAAATACTAGAAATTTAAATCCCAGAGTTTGCTTTCCTAAAAAAGAATTTTTGTAATTATTGTTTTTGATGTTATCAGTAACTTTATTCTCATTGTAAGAACCATCTAAAAAAACTTCTAACTTATTATTTAAAAAACCATATCTAATAGTGTAGGAAATTTTATTTTCTAAAATTTTAGAATTATTGTAGTAGCTATTTTCATAGTTTGAATTTTTATATCCTAATTCGAATTGTAGAACGTTCTTTCCTATTGAAAAAGCTCCATGAGACAGCCCAGGTCTATTCGAGTTTATAGTTTCCGTATATTGAGAATTTATTGAAAAACAATTAACTACGATTAAAAAAAAAGTAATATATACTTTCATAGTATTTACAGTAAATTTAAAAAATATCATTAAATCATGTTTTAGATATTTAATTAAAATCATTAATTGTATTTTTAATTAATATTTATGGAAACTTTTTTAGAAATTATATTAATAATTATTGTTTTAAGTTTTCTTATAAGAAAACTAACACCTTACATAATTGCTTATTTTTTGAAGAGATTGCAGAAAAAAATGAGAAATAAATTTGATCAAAATATTAACAAAGATTTCCAAACACCCCAAAAAAAAGAAAAAAAAGAGAAAGTAGGTGAATATATAGACTATGAAGAAATAGATTAATGAAAAATACTCTAACTCATCTTGTATCTGTAGTTTTTTTAGCAATTATCTCAGTTGCTTATTTTTATCCAGTTCTATCTGGAAAATCAATTCAGCAATCTGATATATCTCAATTTATGGGTATGTCTAAGCAAATTGTTGATCATCGTGAAAAATATGATGAGGATCCATATTGGTTAGATAATGCTTTTTTAGGAATGCCATCTTATCAAGTAAGTGCTAAATATCCTTATGATATTCTATCAATAATAGATCAATCAATAAGGTTTTTACCTAGACCTGCAGATTATTTATTTCTTTATTTATTATCATTCTATTTCTTGATAGTTTCATTAAATATCAATTATCGATATGCATTATTTGGTGCCCTAGCTTTTGGTTTTTCGACATATTTAATAATAATTTTAGGAGTAGGACACAATACTAAGGCTCTAGCTCTTGGTTATTTACCTTTTATTGTTTCAGGTTTCCTGTTAATTTTAAACCAAAACATAATAAAAGGTTTTTTAATATCTACACTTTTTTTAGGCCTACAAGTTCATGCAAATCACTACCAAATGACATATTATTCTCTAATTATGTTATTTATTATGGTGGCTATTTATTATTATGAATTTATAAAATTAAAAGATTTTAAAAGGATTTATAAAACAGGTTTGACTTTTTTTTCTGTTGGTATTTTAGCCTTACTAATGAATTCACCTTCATTGCTTGCAACAAAGGAATACTCTGAGTTTAGTACAAGAAGTAAAAGCGATATTACAATTAATCCTGACGGATCATTAAAAGAATCTTTAAGTGGTCTAGATAAAGAATATATAACCGAATACAGTTATGGGATTTTAGAAAGTTTTAATCTTTTATTTCCAAGATTTATGGGGGGTGGAAGCTCAGAGTTGATAAGAGAATCCTCTGACCTTATGGATTTTATAAGATCTTTGGATCCTAGTCAAGGTCAGCAGGTTTATCAATATTCAAAAATGTATTGGGGAAATCAACCTATAGTTGCTGCACCAGCTTACATAGGTATTTCAATATTCTTTATTTTTTTAATTTCAATATTGCTTGTCAATGATTTAAATAGAAAATGGATAATTATAGCTGTTTTGACATCTTTATTTCTTTCTTGGGGCAAAAATTTTTCCACCTTAACAGATTTTATGATAAATTACTTTCCACTTTATGATAAATTTAGGGCTGTATCTTCAATTCAAGTAATAATAGAATTTTGTATTCCACTACTTTCTGTAATTGGTTTAAAAAAATATTTATCAAATAAAACTGATAATCTTAAAAAAATCAATGCTTTAAAATATTCTTCAATTTTTTTAATATTGATTATTGTAGTTCTATATTTTTTTGGAGAAACCCTTTTCGATTTTAAATCTAATTTCGAAATTTTCTCACAGTATCCAGAAATATTAAATTTGATTATACAAGAGCGACAATTTCTCTATGAATCAGATCTGTTGAGGTCTTTAATTATAGTAATTGTTTGTTCTGTTATTCTTTATTTGTCTTTGAAAAAAATAATCAATAAAAATGTGACCATTTTTTCCCTATCTATTATTATTTTATTTGATTTATGGAATGTTAATAAATCTTATGTCAATGCTGAACAATTTGTCAATAAATCTCAAGTTGAATCCCCGTTTCAAAAAAACGTTTCAGATCAAGCTATATTAAGAGACAATACAGATTTTAGAGTATTTAACCCATTTGGTGGTTTTTCAAACGCAAGAACCTCTTATTTTCATAAATCAATTGCAGGTTATCACGCTGCAAAACCTAAACGAATACAAAATTTATTTGATTTTTATATATCAAAAAATAATATGGACATTTTGAGTATGTTAAATGTCAAGTACCTCATTCAAGTATCAGAAGAAAATCCAATTGGTGTAACTAGGAACCCAAACAACCTTGGAAATGCCTGGTTTGTTGAGCAAGTTAACTATGTTTATGATTCTAATGAGGAACTGCTCGCATTAGGAACTACAGATTTAAAATCTATCTGTTTAACCCAGGATAAAAATATAGATCAATTTAATTACCAAACTAATAATGAAGATTTTATTAATCTAATTTCCAGAAAAGCTAATGAACTGATTTACGAAACTTCTACAAATTCAAATCAATTTGCTGTTTTTTCTGAGGCTTTCTATAAAAATGGTTGGCAAGCTTACATAGATGACAAACCAGTTAATCACTATAAAGTAAATTATTTATTAAGAGGGATGGAAGTTCCTAAAGGAAATCATATATTAAAGTTTGTATTTAATCCTCAGGTAGTCAAAAAAGGAGTCTATATTTCTGTTTTCTCTTATTTAGTTTTAATTATTGTATTTATAAAATTTATTTTTGATAAAAAGAATGTATAAAAATTTACCAATAAAACGATATGACAGGACATTAAAGATGTTGAAATCCGTTTGCCCATCACCCTCTGTTATTTATGATTTAGGTGTTGAAAATCCTTTATCAAAAATCATGAAAGAAAACAATTATAAAGTATATAATTCTGATGGTCAAGATTTGGATATTAATTTTAATATAGATATTCCTAGTGATGTTGAATTAGTCACTGGATTTGAAATTCTTGAACATCTAGTTTCCCCATTTCCATTACTAAGTTCATTGAATGCTAAAAAACTATTTGTAACGGTTCCTCTAAATTTATGGTTTTCAAAAGCTTACAAGAGTAAGGTGGATGAAAGGGATAGACATTTCCATGAATTTGAGGAATGGCAATTTGACTGGTTGTTGGAAAAAGCAGGATGGAAAATCATTAAAAAGGATAAATGGACTAATCCATCCTTTAAACTAGGATTAAGGCCAATTTTAAGAAATTTTCATAACAGATATTACGCTGTTTATGCTGAAAGAGATCAATCAGGAAGATGGCCTAATAAGGATGAATACACCAACTATTATCGGGGAGTCCTTAATCTATAGAAAATGAAAATAGGTATGATTTTGGACGCACCTTTTCCTACTGACCCAAGAGTTAGTAATGAGGCAAGTGCTTTAATTAATGCCGGTCATGAAGTTTTTCTTTTTTGCATTTCTTTCAAAAAAGATTTTAAAAGAAATGATATCTTAAATTCAATAAAATTAAAAAGATATTATTGCTCAAAATTACTGTATAAGTTTTCCGCATTAGCTTACACCTTTCCATTTTATAAATATTTTATGGGCAGAAAAATATCTCATTTTATAAAAGAAAATGAAATAGAACACTTACATATTCATGATATACAGATTGCAAGCTCGGTTTTTCATGCTAATAAAACGAATATACCAACAACACTAGATTTACATGAAAATAGACCTGAAATAATGAAGTTTTATAAACATGTTAATTCTAACTTAGGGAAGATTTTGATTTCTCCACAAAAATGGAAAATTGCTGAAGAAAAGTATATAAAATTATCAGACAATATTATTGTTGTAACTAATGCTGCAAAAGATGAAATTTCTAAAAGAATTAGTGTTGAATCAAAAAAAATTACTGTATATCCAAATACAGTAAAAAAACAATTTTATAAAAACTATGATTTAAATAATTCAATAATTAATCAATTTAAGTCAAAATTTGTATTGCTTTACCTAGGAAATACCTCAAAAAGAAGAGGTTTAGATATGGTTATTAATTCTATGGTTAAATTGAAGAATTTAATTCCAAACTTAATGTTAGTTGTAGTCGGGGCAAGTTCTTACGATAATAGTTTAAAGTCTTTAGTAATAAAAAATAATCTGAAAGATTACGTATCTCTTGAAGGTTGGAAAAATGAATCCGAATTTCCTTCGTATTTATCAATTGCTAATATTGGGATATCTCCTTTAACTTCAAACATTCATCACGATACAACTTATGCAAATAAAATTTTTCAATACATGTCTTTTGGATGTCCATTAATATGTAGTGATGTTTTAGCCCAGAAAGAAATTATTGAAAAATATAAAGTTGGTGAATTATTTAAAACTGAAAATTCAGATGATTTTTCAAAATCAGTTCTTGAATTATACAAGAACTCTGAAAAATTGAAAACCTATAGTTTAAATTGTAAAATTGCAATTGAAAATCATTTGAATAATGAAATTGTTTCTCAACAAATTGTAAGTATGTATGCAAAATAAAAAAATATTATTAATTACATATTATTGGCCACCAGCGGGTGGTTCAGGTGTTCAGAGGTGGTTATATTTTGCTAATAATTTAGCTGAAATGGGATACGATGTTTCTGTTATTACATCAAAATCTAAAAATTATCAATTATTTGATCAAGAATTAGAAAATTATGTGAGTTCCAAAATAAAAGTTATTAAAATTTCTTCATTTGAACCTGCTAAATTTTTTAAATCAAATAATTCAAATTCTGATAATATTAATTCTAATGGTTTATTTAATAAAATAAAATTATTTATTCGTGCTAATTTCTTTTTCCCTGACTCAAGAAAATTTTGGATTAATAAAGTTGTAAAAACAGCTATCAAATACATTAACTTAAATAAAATAGACTATTTAATTACTAGTTCTCCTCCTTTTAGTTTAAACATAATAGGATATAAAATTAAATCTAAAACAAATATTAAATGGATTTCTGACTTTAGAGACCCATGGTCTGATTTTTTTCAATTTAGAATAATGCCAATGTCTAATTATATTTTCAATAAGCATTTAAAATGGGAAGAAATCTGTTTAAAAAGTGCTGACTCAGTTATCGTTACATCTCCATCTTTGAGAAATGCATATTCAAAAGTTAACTCAAATACTTATTTAATAAATAATGGTTTCCAAAAATATAATGAGGTTAATAATAGCGGGTTATTTAACATAGTTTACTCTGGTGTAATGAAATCTTCTCAAAATCCTCTGATGCTCTGGAAAGTATTAACTGATTTGTGTAAATCAAATGAGTCCTTCAAAAATGATTTAAAAATTAAGTTAATTGGGGATTTTGACAACTCAATTTATAAAAACAAGAATATTATTGAGTTAGGAAAAAATGTCAGTTTTATTGGATATACAAGTAAGTTAAAACTCAATAAACATCTTTGTGAATCTAGTGTATTTCTATTGTGTGATATAAACGATTCAAAAGGAGGGAATTTGATTCCAGGTAAATTTTATGATTACTTATCATATAAAATTCCAATTATTACATTTTCTAATAAAAACAGTGATACATATAATATTGTGAAAGAAACCAATTCAGGGAATGTATTTAACTTTTCAAATGAGTTTGATTTAAAAAATCATATTTTAGAACTCTATTCTAATTTTAAAAACAATAAGCTAATTTTAAACAAGAATAGTTCTGATAAATATTTAATTTCAAACTTAACTCTTGAGTTAAATAAACTACTTAAAAAATTAATCTGATAATGGGAATAGTTTTTAAGCAAACTTCTTGGAATATAGTAACTATTACTGTTGCTATTTTAATTGGCGGTATCAACACTTTATATTTTTATCCTGAATTTTTAAGGGAACAATATTATGGTTTAGTTGTTTTTTTATTAGCTACTTCAAATTTATTACAACCTCTTATGTCATTTGGAGCACAGCACACAATAATCAAATTTTTTAGCTCTTTTAAAAATATTAAAGAAAAAGATGAGTTTCTCTCAAGTATAATTTTTTTGCCTTTATTTTTTATTTTACCTGTCTGTTTTTTAGTTGTTCAATTTCATGATTTAATTGCTGAATTTCTTTCTGTAAAGAATCCAATTATAAAATCATATGTTTGGGTTATATTTCTAGTTTCATTTGCAACTTCATATTTTGAAGTTTTTTATGCTTGGTCTAGAGTTCAGTTCAAATCTATTTTCGGAAATATACTTAAAGAAATATACCCTAGAATAGCTGTATTTATTTTACTTTTTTTGGTATCCATTGACATTTTAACAAAGGAAAATTTTGTATGGTGGCTCACAGGACTATATTACATTAGATTAATTATAATGATAATCTACTCATTGTTCTTATACACCCCAAAATTTTCTGTAAAAATCCCAAATAACTTTAAAGAAATACTCTTATACTCAATATATATTTTATTAGCTGGTTCTGCTGCAAGTTTTTTAATTGATATTGATAAATACATGATTCCTCAGAAACAGGCAATAAGTCAAACTGCATATTATGCTGTTGCGGTTTTTATAGCAACTGTTGTAGAGATTCCAGGAAGAGCTATGTTTCAAATTATAAACCCTCTAGTTGCAAAAGCTTTAAATGAAGAAAATTTTGTAGAATTAAAGAATCTGTATAAACAAAGTTCTGAAAATTTGTTGATAGTGTGTGGTCTTTTTTTTCTTTTAATTAATTTAAATATTGACTCTTTTTATATGTTGTTAAATAATCAAGAGTACTCAGATGCCTCATTAGTTGTATTGATAATATCTTCAGCAAAATTAATTCAGATGAGTTTTGGATGTGGACCAGCAATTTTAGCAACTTCAAAGTTTTATAAAATTACTCTTCCATTTTCAATAGCAATGGCTGTATCTGTATATTTTTTGAATGACTATTTAATCGATTTATACGGGATTAATGGAGCAGCGATTTCAACTTTTATTGTGCTTTTAATTTTTACAGTGTTAAAAATTATTTATATCCGATATAAAGTCAAACTACAGCCTTTTAATTTTAATTCAATAAAAATCTTTACTTCAATTTTATTAATTTATTTTTTTAATAGCTATATCAATTTAGAATTAAGCCCATTGATTGAGATTATAATTAGATCTGTAATAATATTAATGACATATGTCATTATCATTTATTTTTTTGGTGTATCTAAAAAAATGAAAGATTTATTAAATACTAATTTTTGATTTTAAGTATTTTGAAAGTTGAGAATTTTTATTTTTGAGAATATCACTAGGTTTTCCATTAAAAATTAAATCTCCACCTTCTTCACCCCCTTCAGGTCCCAGATCGATAATGTTATCAGAACATTTAATTAAGTCTAAATTATGTTCAACTACTATTATCGAATGTCCATTATCTAAAAGAGAGTTAAAAGATTTAAGTAACTTTTTTATGTCGTGAAAGTGCAATCCAGTAGTTGGTTCGTCAAAAATAAACAATGTATTTTTTTCTTTATTTCCTTTTAGTAAAAAAGTAGCCAATTTTATTCTTTGTGCTTCACCACCAGAAAGAGTAGAAGAGGACTGCCCAAGTTGAATATATCCCATCCCAACATCTTGAAGAGGTTTTAGCTTTAAAGATATTTTGGTGCTATTGTTTGAATTAAAAAAATCAATAGCTTCATCTACAGTCATTTTTAAAATATCGTCTATGTTTTTTTTATGAAATTTTACTTTTAAAACTTCTTTCTTAAATCGTTTTCCCTTACAAGTTTCACACAGCAAGTTTACATCGGCCATGAATTGCATTTCAATTTTTACTGTACCCTCTCCTTTACAGTTTTCACAACGGCCACCATCAACATTAAATGAAAAATGTTTTGCTTTAAAGTTATTTAATTTCGATAGTTTTTGAGATGCATATAGATTCCTAATATCATCATAGATTTTTAAATAGGTAACTGGATTTGATCTTGATGAAGTCCCTATAGGTTTTTGATCAATAAATTCAACTTCACTTATTTTATCCATATCACCATCTAATGAATCAAATTGGCCAGGTTTAATTTTAAAAATCCCTTTTTCTTTTAAAAGAGCTGGATATAAAATTTTCTTTACTAATGTTGTTTTACCACTCCCTGAAACACCTGTGACAACTGTCAAATTGTTCAAAGGAAATTCAACATTTATATTTTTAAGATTATTTTCTCTTGCACCTTTGACAACTATTTTTCCAGAGCTAAATCGTTTTTTTGAGGGAATCATGATTTTTTCAAGGTTATTTAGATACCTTGATGTTAAACCTTCAGAATTTAAAACTTTTTTCAATGTTCCTTGTGCAACTATTTTTCCTCCATTTGATCCTGCTTCAGGACCAATATCTATAATTTGGTCTGCTGATCTAATAATATCTTCATCATGTTCAACCACAAGTACAGTATTTCCTAAATTTCTCAATTCTTTTAGTACCTCAATTAGTTTTTCAGTATCTTTTGAATGTAGACCAATACTTGGTTCGTCTAATACATATAAAGAGCTTACTAATGAGCTTCCTAATGATGTAGCAAGGTTAATTCGTTGAGATTCTCCCCCAGATAGAGTGCTTGAACGTCTATTTAAAGTTAAATATCCTAAACCAACTTTATTAATAAATTTTAATCTGTTATTAATTTCTTTAAGTATTCTTTTTGATAATTCAACTTCATATCTGGACAAGTTTAATTTAATAAAGAATGATTGTAATTCACTTATGGGGATTTGAACGAGATCAGTTATTGATTTTCCATTTATTTTCACATAAGAGGCTTCTTCTTTAAGTCTATTTCCATTGCAAGAAGAACATTTAGTTTTTCCTCTATATCTGGAAAGCATTACTCTGTTTTGAATTTTATAAATTTTTGATTCAAGTTTTTTGAAAAAATGATTAATTCCTTTAAAATATTCGTTACCATTCCAAATTAATTGTTTTTGTTCTTCCTTTAGTTTGTAATATGGTTTATGAATTGGAAAATCAAAATTAGATGCATTCTTTACTAATTCATTTTTGTATTTTTTTAATTTATCTCCTTTCCATGGAGCTATAGCATTTTCGTAAACTGATAATCCTGTGTTTGGAATAACAAGTTCAGGGTCAATTCCAACAATATCTCCGTATCCACCACATTTAGTACATGCGCCCAAAGGGTTATTGAAACTAAAAAGATGTTGAGAAGGTTCATTAAATTTTATATTATCTTTTTCAAATTTATTATTAAAATAAAGCTTCTTTTTAGTATTAATATTTTCTATTGTTATTTCTCCATTACCTTCAAAAAAAGCTAATTCTAAAGAATCAGATAATCTGTTAATATAATCAGTATCATCTTTATATATTGATCTATCAACAACTATGTAAAAATCATTATGATCTATTTCTTTTAAATCATCAATTCTTTTTACTTCTCCATTTATTTTAATTCTTGCAAACCCTTGATCTTTTATGGTGCCTAAAACTTGTTTACTACTTGATTGTTTATCTATTTTTTTTGGAGATAAGATTAAAAACTTATCATCAATATTAAATTTTTTAATTTTTTCTAGTACTGAATCAATAGAATCTTTTTTCACCTCTGAATTTGAAACAGGAGAAAATGTTCTTCCAATTCTTGCGTATAATAGTTTTAAGTAATCATAAATTTCAGAGGAAGTTCCAACAGTTGACCTTGGATTTGAGTTATTTACTTTTTGTTCAATTGCAATTGCAGGAGAAATTCCAATTATACTATCAACTTTTGGTTTATTTAATTTTCCTAAAAACTGTCTGGCATAAGAAGATAAACTTTCAATATATCTTCTCTGTCCTTCTGCATATAGAGTATCAAATGCTAGGCTTGATTTTCCAGATCCAGATAAACCAGTTATAACCACTAATTTATTTTTTGGAATATCCAAATCAATGTTCTTAAGATTGTGCATTTTAGCACCTCTTAGTTTGATGAATTTAGATTCAAGTTTAAGATTTTTCAAGTTTAAGAATAATCTGTAAATATAATCTTTAAATCAGTTTATTTACTATGGACTTTCTGCCAATTTTTTTAGTAATAGGATCATTATTGATATTCCAACCTCTTGCAGGAGAATACTGTCTTCCATACCAAATTATCTGTAAGTGCAATTTGTTCCATAAATTTTCAGGAAATAATCGTTTCGCATCTTTTTCTGTTGTTTTGACATTTTTCCCATTAGACATACCCCATCTATACATTAATCTGTGAATATGAGTATCTACTGGAAATGTTGGAATATTAAAAGCTTGAGCCATTACTACACTGGCTGTCTTATGTCCTACAGCGGGAAGAGCTTCTAGTTCAGTAAAATTTTGAGGAACCTTACCATTGTGTTTTGATATAAGTATTTTTGATAAACCATGTATTCCTTTAGATTTCATTGGAGATAAACCTACCGGACGTATTATATTTCGTATTTCATCAACCGTTAATTTAACCATATCATAGGGGTTATCAGCTTTTTTAAAAAGAATTGGCGTTATTTTATTCACTCCAACATCAGTACTTTGAGCAGAAAGTAAAACAGCGATTAATAAAGTGTAAGGATCTTTATGGTCTAATGGAATAGGAACCTCAGGAAACAAAAGTTCTAGTGTTTCAATTATGTATTTAATTTTTTCTGTCTTATTCATATATTCAGTAAATTTAGAAAATAAAAAATCTTAATTATGTTAAAAATTGGAGATAAATTACCTTCTTTTTCTTGCTTAGATGATAAAGGTAATACAGTAACTCAAGATAATTTTAAAGGAAAGAAAGTAGTTTTGTTTTTTTACCCAAGAGCCAATACACCAGGATGTACAGCGCAAGCATGTAATTTATCAGAAAATTATGATAGACTAACAGATGCTGGTTACACTATTTTTGGAGTAAGTGCTGATCAAGTAAAACATCAAGCCTCTTTTTCAAAAAAATTTGGATTTCCTTATCCATTGTTAGCTGATACTGAAAAAACATTGGTAAATAGTTTTGGTGTTTGGGGCTTTAAAAAATTTATGGGTAAAGAATATGAGGGAATTTTAAGAACTACTTTTGTTTTTGATGAAAACTGTACAATTACTAGAGTTATTGAAAAGGTAAAAACTAAAGACCATACCTCTCAAATACTTGATGAATAATTAATTATATCCAAAAAGTTTTTTTTCTTTAATTAGTGATGTGACTTTTTTAGGCAGCATTTTTTCCCAACCTTTTTGATCCTCTTTGATCATTTTTAAAACTTTTATAGAATAGATGTCAAGCAATGTCTTGTCAAATCCAAATATATCAATGATTTTGTTATTAAACTTAAAGAATTTGTAAAGGTTTTTCATTCTGGAAGCAACGTGTAGGTTGTTACTATTTATAATCTCTCCAGTTTTTTTATTTTTCATTGGGTATAGAAAAATTCTTAAGTTTTTGTAAAAGAGTTTGCCAAAAGCTTCAAGTATACCACCACTTAAATGATTATAATATTTTTCGTCAAATATTTCTACTAAATTATTTACACCCATGGTAAGAACTATTTTTTCTTGAGTATAATTTGAAAAATATTCAGCTAATCTGTAGTATTCTTTAAAATTTGTAATCATCACTGTCATACCCAGTGAGCATAATAAGGTTGCTCTGTGAATAAAATCTATTTCGTTTACATCTCCGTTTGATGTTTTTAAGTTAGATAATGTAATTTCAAATAATGTTAAATGTTCATTCTCATTGTAATCTTCTTCATGTGACATGATTTCAATCGATTTATCATACATATCTTCATTCACTTTAGTAACAGGTCTAAAACTTCCTCTAATGGCTAGAATATTTTTTTTATATAAAACTCTAGCTGGAAGAATATTGTTGCCATCAGGCCCAAACATAACAGCTTCAGTCATTCCATTTTTAACAAGCTCTAAGCTCATTAAGCGATTATCAACATCTTTGAATAATGGGCCAGAAAAATTTACAGTGTCAATTTCAATTGCACCTGGATCTATGTGGTCATTTAAGTATTTTAACAATTTTCTGGGCTGATCATGTTTGTAATAGGCACCGTAAATTAAATTTATACCCATTAATCCCAAAGCTTCCTGTTGAGCTCTAGCTTCAAATAAATTAAATCTTACATGAATTAAAATTTCACTGTAATCATCAGATGAATCTGTTTGGAATTTTAGTCCCATCCAACCATGTCCTCTGTATTTTTTTGCAAAATCAATAGTTGCAACAGTATTAGCATAGGTGAAAAACATTTTATTAGGATGTTTTGATCTATCCATTCTAGACTCTAGAAGGTTGATTTCATGAGAAAGCATTTTTTTAAGCCTTGATTCAGATACGTATCTGTTGTCAGGTTCTACTCCGTATATGGCATCACTAAATTCTTTATCATAAGCACTCATTGTTTTGGCAATCGTTCCTGAAGCACCACCTGACCTAAAGAAATGTCTAGCAACCTCTTGACCAGCACCTATTTCAGCAAAAGTACCATAAATATGTTCATTAAAATTGATTCTTAAAGCCTTGGCTTTAATTGAGGGAATGTTTTCGAAAGGTTTATCTCCCTTTAAAGAAATTGACATATTTATTTAAATATATATGCTAAGTTAGCAGTTTATCAATGAATAATATATATTTAAATAAAAAAAATTGACTGTTACATTTTTAGGTACTGGAACATCAACAGGAATTCCTTTTATTGGAAGCAATCATCCAGTCTGTTTGAGCAAAGATTTTAGGGATAAAAGACTTAGGTCTTCAATTAGAATTGACATTGAAAAGAAAACTTTTATTATTGACTGTGGTCCTGACTTTAGACAACAAATGATCAATTCAAATTGTAAGAAAATTGATGCCATTTTTTTTACTCATGAACATTCTGATCACACAGCGGGGTTAGATGATATTAGGCCTTTTTGTTTTAGAGATGGTAAAATTCCTATTTATGCTCACCAAAGAGTGATAAATAATCTTTCAACTAGATTTAGTTATATATTTAAAGAAGATGATAAGTATCCAGGTTCTCCGTCAATTAAAACTAATTTAATTGAGCCTAATAAGCCAATAGTTCACTCTGGGATCCAAGTTGTTCCTATAAATTATTTACATGCTAAACTACAAGTTTTTGGATATAGAATAAACAACTTTGCTTACATAACAGATTTAAAAACAATTAATAACATCGAATTAGATAAACTCAAAGGTTTAGATGTTCTAGTTTTAAATTGTATAAGAATTAAAGAGCATTTTTCACATTTGAACTTGAAAGAAGCTCTGGATTTAATAAGTATAATCAAACCTAAAAAAACATATTTAACTCACATTAGTCATTTGTTAGGTTTTCATGAAGAAGTCTCCAAAACTTTACCAGAAGATGTTTTTCTTTCCTACGACGGATTAACTTTAAATATTAGTTAGTTTTTTCAATTAACCATTTCATCATAGATTTAAAGTTTTCAGGGGATACTCCATGTCCAATTGGATACTCCTCAAATGTATAATCTATATTATTCTCTTTTAAAATATTTAAACTTTCTTTTGAAAGATTAAATGGAAGAATTTCATCATTTAGCCCATGTGAAACATAAAATGATAATTTTTTCAAAGAATTTGAACTTGATAAGTTTATTATATTGGGATCAAATGCTCCACTAAGAGATACTACATTTCTTATTTTTTCTGGAAAAGTTAATGCAACTGCATTAACAAGCATAGATCCTTGACTAAAACCCAATAATGTTATGTTATTGGAGTCAATATTATATTTTTTTTTACAAATTTCGATTGTTTTGAAAATATTATTTCTTGATTCAATTGCTTTATCGGTATCATAGCTTTTATTACCATTATAATCTATAGAAATGTTGTACCAAGCATAGCCATTGTATTGAATTTCAATATCACCTCTTATCGATATAATAGTAAATTCTTCAGGAATGGCTCTTGAAAAAGAAAATAAGTCTTGCTCATTACTTCCATATCCGTGTACCATAAGAATTAGAGGAGAAGGTACGTTTTCAAGGTTCGATTTTCTGTGAATGTGAAAAAAAGGTAATTTATTCATTTATACAGGTCTTATTAGAATTAATAATTCCAATAGGTCTTCCTTTCATTTTAAATCCTAAAAAAGCACTGTTTTTTGATTTAGATAAAATATTTTCTTTAGAAAATTCGTACTCATCATCAACAGTAAATAAAGATAAATTTGCAGTTGAACCTTCTTTAAACTGTATAGTTTCAATATTAAATATTTCTCTTCCCTTTGTTAATATCTCCACTGTTTCTTCGGTTGTAAATAATGAATTTAATGCTCCAAAGAAGGATTCTAGACCAATTGTACCAAATTTGGCGTTATATATATCAGTTTTCTTATTTTCAATGTCAATTGGACAATGATCACTGGTTACAAGATCAATTTCCCCATTTTTAACTCCTTTAATTAACGCTAACCTATCTTTTTCTGATCTTAGGGGAGGAAGAACCTTGAATCTAGTATCAAAATCCTTTAATTTCTCTTCGTTGAATATTAAATTATGAATTGCTACGCTACAGGAAACATTTAATCCTTTTGATTTGGCTTTTTTAATCAGATCTAATGAGTTTTTAGTTGAAATAGTAGGTATATGTAGTTTTCCTCCAGTGTATTCTAAAATATGAAGGTCTCTGTTAATTTGAATTTCTTCGGAAAAATTAGGAATTCCTTTAACTCCATAACTCACACTAATCTTTCCTTCATTAATTATTCCATTTTTTGCAATTAATTTGTCCATAGGAAAAGACATTACAACAGAATCAAAGGATTGAGAATACAATAAAGAAGTCTTAAGCAAATTTGAATTAAGAATAGGTTTCTTATAGTCATAAAAACCTACTGCACCTGAATTTTTCATATCAAAAAGTTCAGCCATCTCAACTGATTTACTAGAAATAGTTAATGCTCCTAGGGGATAAATGTTACAGATTGAATTCTTTGACTTTAATTTAATAAATGAAATATCAGTTTGATTGTCAGCTACAGGTTTTGTATTAGAATTTAAAAGGATTCCAGTAAATCCACTTTTTGATGCAACATCAGAACCATTTTCAATTGTTTCTCTTTCTTCTAAACCAGGCTCACCAAAAGACACGCTACTATCAAACCAACCATTAGAAACATGAAGGTTTTTGATATTAATTATAGTAGCATTTTTATCAATAATAGATTTTGCAATTTTTACAATTTTACCTTCGGAAATTAAAATATCTTGCTTAGTACCGTTGTATTTACTTTCGGCATTTATAACTTTTGCAGATTTAAGAATTATAGACATGCAATCAAGTTACTTAATAGAGCATTTAAAAATTAAATGCGAGGCAAATATAGGAATTGATTTGAATTTATTGATTATTAATTCTTAAAATCCTTCAAATACGCCTAATCCAAATAATGAAAAATCATATTTAACTGGGTCCATGGGATCTAATTTTCTAAGAAATTTATCTAGCTCAATTACAGCTTTATGATCATTTTGTTTTCTTTTTAGTAATCCTAACTTTCTAGCTACTCTTCCGCTATGTACGTCCAATGGACACGAGAGATATGATGGTGAAATCTTTTTCCATATTCCAAAATCAACTCCATTTATATCATTCCTAACCATCCATCTCAAAAACATGTTGATTCTCTTGCAAGCAGATCCTTTAAAAGGATCACTAATATGTTTTGTTGTTCTTTGTGGAAAATCAATATTAAAAAATAATGATCTAAACTTGTGAATTGAATTATGTAAATTTTTATTTTTTAAATTTTGATGAAAAATCATCTCAATATCATCGTATTCTTTGTAGATAACTTTCAGTTTTTTTATAAAATATCTAAAATCAATTTCATTAAAAGTTCTGTGTTTAATAAATAATTTATTTATTTCTTTTTCAGTTGAGTTTAAAACAAATTCATGAGGTGAATTATCCAGTAACTCCATCATTTTGAAGGAGTTTTTGATAATTGTTTTACGTTGTCCCCAAGCTATTGTTGCAGTTAAAAAAGAACTAATTTCTATGTCCTCTTTTTTTGAAAAAGTATGTGGAATTTGAATTGGATCCGATTCTATAAATTTCCTTTGATTGTATTCAAAATATTTTTCATCTAAAAAATCTTTTAATTCAGAATAACTAAGCCCATTTACCATCAACAAGATTTAGTTTTCTGTCTGTCATATTTGACAAATCTTTATTGTGAGTTACAATAACAAAAGTGATGTTGTGTTTTTTTCTTAAATCAAAAAATAATTTGTGTAATAATTCAGATGATTTTGAATCTAAGTTACCACTAGGTTCGTCTGCAAAAATGATCTTAGGATCATTTATAAGAGCTCTTGCAACAGCTACTCTTTGTTGCTCTCCTCCGGAAAGTTGAGAAGGTTGTTGATTAATAACTTTTGAGAGACCTAGTGAATCTAGAATCTCCATGGCTTTCTTGATGGATGATTCTTTATTTTCACCTTTAATTATTGCTGGAATTATTACATTTTCTATAGCGCTGAACTCAGGAAGAAGTTCATGAAATTGAAATATAAATCCGATTTGAGTATTTCTAAATTTTGAAAGTTTAGAATCGTTTAAATTAGTAACGTCAATATTATCAATCATTACTTCGGATAAAGTATTGACATCAGGCTTGTCTAAAGTGCTTATTATATTTAAAAGAGTTGTTTTTCCAGCTCCAGATGGACCTACAATGGATACTATTTCACCTTGTTTTATTTCAAGATCAATTTTATCAAGAACTTTCTTGTTATTGTAAGTTTTAGAAACATTTTTAACAGAAATCATTTTATATTTTTTTCTTTTTAAGCAGGTTGTAATCTATAAAATAATTAACTCTTAATGAGAATTGATGGTTAATTGGGTTTTCAAATAATTCTTTAGTACTTCTGTAATAAGAAATTCCTGAAAGATTATCTTCGTTAAATATATTATTTCTGTAAAGCAAAGTCAACTTACTTCCTGGTGAAAACTCCCAATCATAACTTAAATCAAGATTCCAAAGGTTGAAATTTGTATTTGGATCATAATCTGAAATCTTTTTTTCTGAAATAGATCTATTACCATCGTCTTTTAGTTTGAAAAAATTTTCCTTGTATAGTGCTGAACTCCAAAATTGTCTAAATTTTAATTCTAAAGATTTATATGAATTGAAGTTATAATTTAATGACAAGTTGTTTTCCATAAACTTAACTTTTCTATTACCAAAGTAAATGTTATAATTATCATTATAAACATATCCAATTTCATTATTGCTTAAACCATTTGAAATTCCAAGCTCAATTTTAAACTTATCAGAAACTCTAAATAAAGAATATAAATCTAACTGAATTTCATTAAAATTTTCATCAAATTGTTCATTTATTCCAGAGGAGTATTCTATTCCTGACCTAAAGTTAATCCTCTTTCTAACATCTGATACATAATTTAATTCAAGTTCATATGTAGCTGGTTGAAATATAAAAACATCATCTTTTCTTGTTTCTTCAAAGTCTTTATATTTTGAAGTATAATCGAAGCTTCCTTTTATTTCTTCAAGATTTAGGGTAGTTAAAGTAAAACCAATTCTTGCACCCTGAGATTTTAATATTTTTGGGTAAAATCTACTTCTTTCACTCATCCACAAATAAGCTTCAATTTTTTCATAAGATTGATTAGGTTCAAAAGTTAAAAACTGAATTCTTGACCATATTCTTTGATCATTTCTTAAATTATAAAAACCAAGATCATTCTGATAATAGTTTGCATCAACTCCATTCCAACCAATATTGAAACGAAAATTTCCTGTTAGTTCTCCAAAATCTAAGCCACCCCTAAATCCTTTTGTGTCAGAAAATATTTTAGAATTACTTTGGAAAACACTTGCACTGAAACTGTATTTTCTATTGTTGTCATATAAATCGACTATTAAAGCACTATTATTAGAGTTGTTAAAACTATTTCCTCTATTGACATTAGTATTTAAGAATGAAACAGTTGAGTAAGAATTTATGATTTGCTGGCTTAGCGATAAAACATTATAATTTGTTAGTGGAGCTATGAGTTTCTTAATAACCTCATTTGTATTTAAATCCCTAATATTAGCATAAGCCTTCTCGGTTATAGAGTTGATTATTCCAATACTTAATTTAGAGTTTGTAGTTCCAGTTAATTTTATTGAGTTAATCAGATTTGCCTTTGTATCATAATTAATTAATTCTTCGTCATTTTCAAGTAATTCATCGAGATCAAAGGAGATGTCATCTCCAATCCTTCTGCTATAAAAAAAACTACCTCCTCTGAAACCTTGACTGTCTGCTTTTTGAAATAGTTGAGCACCTTCACTAAAAAAAGCTCTGTTTTCATCAAATTTTTGTTCAAATGGACTAAGGTTTAATTCTTTTTCATCAAATGCTACTTGTCCAAAATCAGGGATTAAAGTAGCGTCCAAAGTAAAATTATTATTAATTCCATATTTTAAATCCATCCCAGCAGAATATCCATTTAGTGGCTTGCTGTTTTTGTTTAAATCTACAGAAGATTGAAGATAAGGATAAAAGAATAATCGAGTAGGGGGTGAAATATTCTTAAGACCTTTTAATAAGCCCAATGACTCTCTAAAATTTGATATCTTTTGATCAACATAGTTCCAAGTATAAAATTCTCCAAGCTTTACAATCCTTCTTGAAAACTGTATTCCCCAAGACTGAATATTTGTCGTAGGAAATCTTAAAGCGCTATATGGAATTTTCATTTCCATATTCCATCCATTTTCATCAATAGATACTTTACCTTCAAAAACAGTATCAAAGTTCCAGTCACTGGGGGAAAATTCACCAGAAGTGTAAGTGTCACCTAAAGTTCCAGCACTAGTTATTTGAAAACCTTGATCATTCATGTTATCATCATTAGTATTAATACTTAACCAAAATGAATCAGCATTCAACCAAACCTCATCTCTTTGACTAAATTCTCTAGGGATTGAGTTTGGATCAGGGTCTTTGAATTTACCAGCCAAATAAATACCACTATCATCATATCCTACATAAATATAAGACTCATAACCTTTTCTTTCGCTTTGGCCATTGTTTGGCATCAACCTTTCAAAACCTGTAGCAGGTTTTAAATCTTTCCATTGTATATCGTCAATAATACCGTCAATTATTGGTGGAGAACTAAATCTGGTGATTTCAATTTCTTTTCTGTTTTGTGTATGACCTAGTGTTATTGAAAAGATAAAAAATAGTAGTATGAGTTTTTTCATTTAATTATTTAAATGCTAGGCAAATTTAACTAATTTTAAGAAACAAATTTGATAAAAAAATATGATTAAAACGTGTTATTTTGGTGGAGGGTGTTTTTGGTGTACAGAGGCTATTTTTAAGAAAATTAATGGTGTAGTTTCTATTTTTCCAGGTTATATGGGTGGACATGTTAAAAATCCATCATACGAACAAGTATGTGAAGGATACACAGGACATGCAGAGATTATAAAAATTGACTATGATTCTTCAAAAATCTTGTTTGAAGACTTGCTTTCTGTTTTTTTTTCAACTCATGATCCTACAACATTAAATAGACAGGGAAATGATATTGGTACTCAGTACAGGTCTTCTGTTTTTACCAATGATGATAAGGAAGTCGAAATTTTAAAAAACTACATTGAAGAATTAGATAAAACTTTTGATAAAAAAATAGTTACAACAATCGAGGATCTATCTGAATTTTACTTAGCAGAAGATTATCATCACAATTACTATAATCTTAATAAAAATGTTCCTTATTGTTCAGTTGTTATTGGACCAAAAATTAAAAAACTTTTGAATTCAAAAAATTCATTTTTGAAAGATGTCTAGTCTTTAAATAAAATTCCAAAAGAAAGAAATTTGATTAATTTTTTTGAAAATAATATTGACATTTTTAAAAAAAAATTGAATATGAATTTGTCTTTTTGAAAAGTTATTACACTAACTGTCACTCCAAAAACAAAACCAAACCAAATAAGTAAAATTTGATAAATAGGAAAAACTATTAATAAACGAATAGGCCAATACAAAAGAACATGTAAATTGTCTAATTCAAAGTAATCAGCAATTGGACCTGAGATTCCTGCTGAAGCAGATCCTGTAACGGCAAATACAATTAGAATTACAATAAATTGAAAGCTATTTTCAATTCCCCATTTCTTTTTGATTCTGTCTATCATTTATTTTAATAGATTCGAAATTTGTTCTGCTAATTCTAAACCAATTCTGTCTTGTGCTTCATTAGTTGCAGCTCCAATATGAGGTGTTAATGATAGTTTAGAATTCATTAATAATTGGATTTCAGGTTTTGGTTCCTTTTCGAAGGTGTCTAATCCTGCAAATGCAACTTTTCCAGATTCTAAAGCAGATACTAATTCAACTTCGTTTATAACACCACCACGTGCAGCATTTATTATTCCAACTCCATCTTTCATTTTGTTGAATTCACTTTTATCTATTACATAATTTTTCTGGGCAGGAACATGAAGACTGATAAAGTCAGAGCCCTTTAGTAAGTCATCAAATTTTGAAATTTTTATGTTAAAATCAATAGTTTTATTATCCATAAATTCTAATTTGATATCAGCACTCTCTAAAAATTTATCATATGCAATAACATTCATTCCAATTCCAAGTGCAATCTTTGCTGTTTCTCTTCCAATTCTTCCAAATCCAATAATTCCAATTGTCTTTCCTCTTAATTCAACACCTTTAGCAAACGCTTTTTTTAATTTCTTAAAGTTTGAATCACCCTCAAGTGGCATAGATCTATTAGATTCATGTAAAAATCTTACACCACCATAAAGATGTGCAAAAACTAGTTCAGCAACTGAAGCAGATGAAGCTGCTGGAGTATTTATTACATGAATATTTTTCGACCTTGCATATTCAACATCAATATTATCCATACCAACTCCTCCTCGTCCAATAATTTTTATTCCAGGACAGTTATCAATAAGATCTTTTCTTACAGTTGTAGCACTTCTAACTAGAATAACACTAATGTTTTCTTTATTAATATAATTTTCTAACTGTTCTTGCGCTACGTTTGTGGTAATGATATTAAAACCAGATTTTTTAAGAGCATCAATACCTGAATTTGAAATACCATCATTTGCTAGGATATTTATCATTTTATATAATTGTTTTTAATTCGTTCATTACATTAATTAAAACCTTAACAGAATTGAGATCCAAAGCGTTGTAAATAGATGCTCTGTAACCTCCAACAGATCTGTGACCATTCACACCACTAATATTTGCATCAATACATAATTTATCAAAATGCTGTTTATGCTCTTGATTAGTTAAATTAAAAGTCACGTTCATTAAACTTCTATCCTCTTTTTCTGCAAATCCAGTAAAAAGTTCATTTGAGTCAATGGCATTATAAAGTAGATTTGCTTTTTCTATATTTTTAGTTTCAATTGATTTTATTCCTCCGTTTTCTTTAAGCCATTCAAGAGTCAACATTGAAGTGTAAACAGCAAACACTGGAGGTGTATTAAACATACTTTCTTTATCAATGTGAATTTTATAATCTAACATTGAAGGAATGTTTCTAGAAACTTTACCCAAAATGTCTTCTTTTACTATTACTAGAGTTGTTCCTGCCGGTCCCATATTTTTTTGAGCTCCTGCATAAATCAGAGCAAATTTAGAAAAATCAATATTTCTTGAAAATATATCTGACGACATGTCGCAAATTAAATTATTTTTTGTTTCTGGTATTTCATGATACTGAGTTCCAAAAATTGTATTATTAGTTGTGATATGTAGATAATCTAAATCCTCATCTATGCTGTAGTTTTTTGGGATGTAATTAAAATTAGTGTTCTTGGAAGAGGCAATTTCAATGGCATTTCCAAAGTTTTTTGCTTCTTTTAAGGCTTTGGTAGACCAAGCTCCAGTATTGACATATCCAGCCTTATTTTCAAGAAGATTATAAGCTGTCATTAAAAATTGCATACTTGCACCTCCTTGTAAAAAAAGAGCTTTATAACCTTTGTTTTCAAGATTTAATAACTCTAGTGCTAAGGAAGTTGCATTATTCATTATCTCAACAAAATCTTTACTTCTGTGGGAAATTTCAATAAGTGACAGGTTTGAGCCATTAATATTTAGAATTCCTTGGGCAGATTTTTGAATTACGTCTTTTGGTAAAATACTTGGACCAGCGCTAAAGTTGTGTTTTTTCATAAATTTTAAAAGCATGCAAATTAATAATTATCACTAAATCAAAAACAATACCTTAATTAAGATATCATCATATTTTCAACAAAAAATCTACAGTGTCTACATTGTCTGCATAATCATCAAGTTTTGGGCATTGAGTAGATCCAAAATTAGTAACTCTATCAATGACATTATTACTTACAATACACTGTATGTGTTCCTTACTTTTTCTAATAGTATCATAAACTTTTTCTACGTCTTCATACTCCTCATAATATAAACATCCTATAGGCGAACCAAGTTTGGAATCCTGTTTTAATATAATAAACCCATTTTCAATAAATTTTTCTTCACTCATTAAAAACACGGCTTTATTGTAATCAAAATTATTAACGTACTTATTGTGATTAATTATTTCCTTGTGTTTAAAAAATGCATTAAATAATAAATCTAAATCATATCCTTTAGGGATAAATATCTTAGATACACTTCTGCATCCAAGCCCAAAATAATCAAATATATCATTCGATAGTAGTGCTAAATCATTATCAGATTCATTTCCATCAAGCACAGCAACAGAATGTCTTGTTTTTCTTAGTAAATTGGGATATTTACTAAAATAATATTCAAAGTATTTGTGTGAACTACTACTTCCAGTTGCTATAACAGCATCAAAATCTTTTAATTTATTTTCTTCAAAAGTCACTTTGTTGTGAAATAGAGGATATCTATGTTTTAAAAAATCTACAATAAAAGGGATTAATACTTTATCTTCAGAGGACAATTTAACTATACATTTATAATTAAGAAGCATTGAACACAATAAATCATGAAATCCTACAATAGGAATGTTTCCTGCCATAATTATAGCTATAGTTTTATTATTATCATTGCTAATGTTATAATTAGATATCCAATTCTCTAAATTTCTTTTTTTGAGTTGATTGGACCAATTCTTAAGGCTTAGTTTTAGATTTTCATGGGTAAACCATGAATTGAATGATTTAGCTTCTTTTAATTTTATGTCTAAGATTGAATTCCATTCTGGAAACGTTTTATCATTTTTAGCAATAAAGTTCTCATTAAAGAGTATTCCTAAATCATTAAATGCTAGTATTCTTTTTTTTAAATCTATATTCAAACTTGTCTGTGATTTTTATTGGTACTATTTTTGCGCAAATCTAGTTAAAGATTAATAACCACACAATGGCTATAAAAATAACAGACGAATGTATTAATTGTGGTGCTTGTGAGCCCGAGTGCCCAAATACTGCCATATATGAAGCGGCGTATGAATGGAAATATGCTGATGGTACAAGCTTGTCGGGAGATCTTATACTGCCAAATGGTAAAAGTGTAAACGCTGAAAATGACCAGGAGCCTATTTCAGATGAGTTTTATTTTATATCTCCTGATAAATGTACTGAATGTAAAGGTTTTCATGAAGAGCCTCAATGTGCTGCTGTCTGTCCTGTTGATTGTTGTGTCCCTGATGATAATCATGTAGAGTCAGAAGAAACTTTATTATCCAAACAAAAATTTATGCATCCAGATAATTAATTTATGAAAGCAGGAATTGTAGGGTTACCAAATGTTGGAAAGTCAACTTTATTTAATTGTTTGTCAAATACGAAAGCACAAAGTGCTAACTTCCCTTTTTGTACCATTGAACCAAACATTGGGATTATAAATGTTCCTGATCAACGACTTAACCTTTTAGAATCCTACGTTGATCCTGAAAAAGTAATTCCTGCAAATGTTGAAATCGTAGATATTGCAGGTCTTGTTAAGGGTGCCAGTAAAGGAGAAGGATTAGGTAATCAATTTCTTGCTAACATTAGGGAAACAGATGCAATAATACATGTTTTAAGATGCTTTGATGATAACAATATTGTTCATGTAGAAGAATCTATTAATCCAGTCAGAGATAAAGAAATTATAGATTTAGAATTACAGCTTAAAGATCTTGAGACAATAGAAAAACGAAAAGAAAAAATTTCCAGATTAATTAAAACTGGAAATAAAGATGCCATTTTTCAAAATGAAGTTCTAATTAAAATTATTACGCATTTACAATCTTTTCAACCAGTTAGAAGTATTGATTTTACAGAAAAACAAAAAGAATTTTCAGATACACTGGATTTGATTACAAATAAACCTGTTTTATATGTTTGTAATGTTGACGAAGGTTCTGCTTTAAATGGAAATGACTATGTTTCTCAGGTAAAAGAGGCTATAAAAAATGAAAACTCTGATTTACTGATTTTAGCTGTTGCTATTGAAGCTGATATTAACGAATTAGATAATTATGATGATAGAAAGGCTTTCTTGGAGGATATTGGTCTTAGTGAAGCTGGTTCATCAAAACTTATAAAAAAAGCATATGACTTACTTGATCTCCAAACTTATTTCACTGCAGGGAAAAAGGAAGTTAGAGCGTGGACAATTCATAAAGGGATGACAGCCCCTCAGGCTGCTGGAGTGATTCATACAGATTTTGAAAAGGGTTTTATTAGGGCTGAGGTAATTTCATTTAATGATTACAGTGAATATAAAAATGAAATTAAGGTTAAAGAAGCGGGAAAACTTAAAATTGAAGGTAAGGATTATATAGTCAAAGACGGTGATGTTATGCACTTTAGATTTAACGTGTAAAAGATTTCAACAACTCTACTCATATCATTGTTAATTAATTTATTAATTGATTATTTTTTATTTTTTTTTGAAGAGCTATATTAGCTTTTTAGCATAATCATGTCAAATTCATCAAATTATACAGAAGATAATATAAAGTCCCTTGACTGGAAAGAGCATATTAGAATGCGTCCAGGAATGTATATTGGTAAATTAGGAAATGGATCTTCACCAGATGATGGTATTTATATTTTACTTAAAGAAGTCCTTGACAATTCCATAGACGAATTTGTTATGGGTGCTGGAAAAACTATCGAAATATCTATTAATAATAATGGTGTTACTGTAAGAGACTATGGAAGAGGGATTCCTTTAGGAAAAGTTGTTGATGTTGTTTCCAAAATGAATACTGGAGGAAAATATGATACAAGAGCATTTAAAAAATCCGTAGGACTAAATGGGGTTGGTACTAAGGCTGTAAATGCTTTATCAATTACTTTTAAAGTAGAATCTGTAAGAGACGGAAAGTCTAAATATGTAGTTTTTGAGCAAGGTGAATTAATTGAGGAGAGCGATATTGAAGTTTCATCTAAAAGAAAAGGAACAAAAGTTACTTTTACCCCTGATACTTCAATTTTTAAAAATTATAAGTATCGAAACGAGTATGTTTCAAAGATGCTTAAGTATTATGTTTATTTGAATCCAGGTTTAACTATTGTATTTAATGGTGAAAAATACAAATCTGATAATGGATTAAAAGATTTATTAGAGGACAATAATGATTTAGAAAAACTTTTGTATCCAATTATTCATCTAAAGGGAAATGATATAGAAGTAGCTATTACACATAGTAAAGTACAATATAGCGAAGAATATTTTTCATTTGTCAACGGACAACATACAACACAGGGTGGAACACATCAGTCTGCATTCAGAGAGTCAATTGTTAAAACAGTTAGAGAATTTTTTGGAAAATCTTATGACGCCAGTGATATTAGAAAATCAATAATATCAGCAATAAGTATAAAAGTTATGGAACCTGTTTTTGAGTCTCAGACTAAAACTAAGCTTGGTTCTACTGAAATGGGAGGTGATTTGGGTACTGTTAGGTCATACATAAATGATTTTATTGGAAAAAATTTAGATAATTTTCTACATAAAAATCCAGTTGTTGCAGAATCTATTCAAAAAAAAATTGTTCAAGCCGAAAAAGAAAGAAAAGAATTATCAGGAATTAGGAAACTTGCTCGTGACAGAGCCAAAAAATCAAGCCTTCATAA
>Ga0222715_10000707_pt1 | contig 33347 bp, 46 predicted proteins | sample C33_9DmetaG_FD_165056 | JGI IMG/M metagenome (GOLD analysis project Ga0222715, IMG submission 165056) | Estuarine water microbial communities from San Francisco Bay, California, United States - C33_9D | ecosystem: Environmental > Aquatic > Marine > Unclassified | place: USA: California...
ACCCCGGCAAGCGGACGCATGTGGTCGGTAATCCACCATTCGGTCGTCAATCGTCTTTGGCGATCAAATTTATTCGTCACGCGGCTACATTCTGTGACACTATATCATTCATACTACCAAAATCATTTAAGAAAGATAGTATGAAAGACAAGATTCCAAATAATTTTCATCTAATTAATGAAACGGATCTAGATTCGGAGTCATTCACTGTTGATGGTAAATCCTACGACGTCCCGTGCACATTCCAAGTGTGGGAGAAAAGAGACCACGAACGGACATCAAGAGTGAAATTAGAACCGAACGGATACAGGTTTGTCAAAAAGTGTGAAAGTCCAGACCTTTCGATTCGACGGGTGGGAGTAAATGCGGGCGAGGTGGATACGGAAACATCAACAAAAAGTGAACAATCACATTATTTTATAAAGTTTGGTGGTGCGGTGCCATGCGGGCTCGATAGACTGAAGGAACGGGTTCAGACATTCGCCACCAGCACAGTGGGACCAAAGTCAATCTCTAAACAGGAACTGATTGGGATTCTAAACGAGGGTTCCTTGTCCGTCGGGGTGAATTTATCACCGGATCTATAGTCAAATTCCTCCATGCTGTCCCCTTGATGCTTTCAAAATCCTTAAGGTCTTTCATATTGAAACTGCACTGCAATCTTCTTTGTTGTCTCGAGTCTATCTTTGGATTTAGACGTATAATACCAGTAGGTATGCTTTTTTTTATAGTTTTTATCCTTTCCTTCTCATTGGGTGTTTGTCTGCGTCCTCTAGGAATATTTTTGATAAAGTTCACCAACTCGTGTATCTGATCAATCGTAGCTCTCCCAAACAAGAGATCAAGAAATGATTGATCAATTTTCAATTTTATCGTGTCCGTGACCCGTTTCGTTTGATCGTCTTCTTGCACGTATTTGAAAACAATCATTTCATGATTCCTTGGATCTTCTCGGTAATTCCAAAGTCTCACTGGATCGCCACAACACACCAAGTCACTTCCTGTAGTTTTGATGGATGTCGTTTCATTTGAAATCTCATCTATATCGTGGATATCAGTGCCGTTCACCCTGGGTTCAAGTCCCAACGCTACGCGAACCCTATTTTCCATGACGAACCCGTGACCTTGGCTGGTCATCTTTTATAGACGATGACACACTTCTTTAAGTGGTTTTGGCGTGACGTCCACAAAAGCATCCCTTGGTGGCTTTGAATCCACAAGGCTTCCCTGAAAGTGTAACGGCGTTGCACGTGACCTTGTTGGATTTTTTGACCTTTTTCGTAACGGTCTTGGTCGTCTTGGTGGTGGACATCGCTTCCTCCAGACTTATCATTTTGGTTCTGAAAAATCTTTCTGCCTTGGTTTTGGGGTGGATGACCTTCATCTTAAGCGCGTCCTCGTGGACTGCCTTCCCGGTCAAGGGATCCAGTTTCATTCTACCCGGGAGATAAATGATGTCCTCGCCAGAGTGGTAAAACTTGTCAACGTTGTTGTGGGCGCGCATGCGGGTCTCGGGGAGCCACATTCTGCAATAGTATTTTGGGTTTGCTGTTTTCCAGCTTTTCATTTTCCTGAATAAAATTTAGTGCTCCTCCCACTGCAACCGACAAGCCAGATAATATTCCGACCAAAGATGTAACGGAAAGTAAACCTAAGACCACGCCCACCTGCATAATTAAAATGTAGATAATTATTAACAATGTCTTTATCATTTGAGAGTCTTCTTTCACCAAGCTATGCTAACTCGGTGAGAACTCCCAACTCTGTCGGATCGGCTACTAACAACTACAATGAGGCTATCTCGAACTTCAGGGGGAGCGTGTCCATGTCCCCCTTCGTGCAAAAGGCAGGATTTTCACCCAAGAATGCCCTCGTGATTCTTGCGTTCTTTTTGATGATTCTTTCGTCCATTGGGACTACTTACGCGATTTCACAAATCAAGCCCACACCGGCACAGCGCGATGCCCTGGACCGTATCAAGTCTGCTCAGATGAATTTCTACAACAGTCGCGAGGGAAGGAAGACGATTGCGTCCGTGGCGAAGAACGTCGGCATCAAGAACCTCGCGTCGCAGAAGGAATACATGAATCTTGCAATCAACTCAAACAAGATGGTGAACAGGATCGTCATGCGAAGCAAGATTTTCACCATTTCGACTGTGCGTCAGGCGCTCGACCTGTTCGGCACGCTCGGGGCAGACACCCAAAAGACTGTGGCGAATGCATCGGGTACCATTTCGGGGCTTTCGGGAGTTATGTTCAACGTCATAAAGGTCGCCGAAACGATTGCCGAAAAGGATCTTGGTCCCATCGCGCGTATCGCCTTGTGGGGTAGTTCGCTGACCGTGGGCGTGAGTATGCTCTACGGGCTCAACCCCGTGCAGATGGCTGCGATCGCAAAGGGTGTCACTGGATTGATTGCGAAAATGTACAGGGATCGCAAGAGTTACTACGATATGACTGTGACAGTTTACAAATATGTCGTTAAAGGAGTACGAAAAATGAAACGGTCCAGGGCAGTCACAAGCAACTAAATTTTATTCAGGAAACAAAAGATGACCCATGATGATCACGAAACAAACTTGGGTTAAAGAAGAAGCACACAACCTCATCAAGAACAACAACATGTCGCTCACTCATCTCATGATGCTTGCTCGCGAGACCAACTTCGATCTTCAGGATCCCAATGGTCCCATGAAGCACCTTGAGGCGTTCGTGTCTGCCCGCGTAGAAGAGGCAGTCACCAAGACCGAGAACCGTTACAAGGGTTTGGTGGGAATATTGAAAACCCACCTGACCGACATCCACAAGTCTGACCACGCGCTTGGTTCCAAGTTGCGCGATCATCTCATCGCCAATCAACTCATCGACCTCGACACCGAGGTGCTAGTGGCTCCTCCTACCAAGTCCAAGGGCAAGGAGAAGATGGAGATCATGCCGAAGACCATCTGTGGATGCATCACCAAGGACAAGAAGAAGCCCTGTCAGCGAACCGGGGTGGAGGCCTACGGTGGGCGATGCGGACACCACAAGAACGCGGAGGGTCCTCGGATATCCAGCGTGGAGACTATCGTTGTCGCTGCCGAGCCCAAGAGTGAGATGATGGCACCAACTGAGCCCGGACCGTCCGAGACGCCTGTGCACATGACGGTCAAGAAGATGGACGTGGTGATGGCACCTGCCGAAATCGTCGAGGATCCCGAGGAGACTGTGAGGCGCCAAGCTGACTTCAGCGAGGAGGAGCGCAAGTTGGTCGAAGAGATGACCGCCAAGATGGGCATGACCAACAATGAGGGAGAGCTCCTTCACGAGGAGCTTGAGGAGTGGAACCCCTTTGAGGAAGATTCTGACATGGAGCAGGATGAGGACGAGGAGGACGGGGATGAGATGGACTATGAGTAACTTAAAGAAGACAATTTAGTAAATAATATACACCATGTTTCGAGCAATTGGTATCGCTGCGGGCATGTGGGGTGCATCAACCGCCCTCACCTACGCGCACTATCGTTTCTGTTTCCCTTGGTTCACAATCGCCGAGCCATGTCTGTCCATTCAGCGAAGTTCCGTCTTTTTGAACACCACCATCCAAAATTATGGGTACATGGCAGTAGGTCTTCTTGTTGATGCCGTGCTCAAATACATGCCACCGGTCATGAGAAAGTCGATTAAAGAAAAGGCTCCCAAAGAAGAATAGAACAAGGATGTGGTTTGTGCCGTTATTTATCGGTATCCATTCCTTTTTTGAAAAGAAGCTTTCACCCAAGAAGACTCATACACTTGTGAATATGTTTCACATGGCATCCGTGTTCATGTGGAACCCCGGATTCATAGTGTCACGGAGTTACTTCTTGGCTGATTTCTTTTTACTTTACAAGAATCGTCGGGCGTACCCAGGTCTCTGGCAACTTTTGCTTGCGCACCATGTGGTCTCCTATGCAATCTTGGCCACCGAGCAAGAGAGTGAGGATGTCGACCTTGCGTTAAAGTGGGCAGAGGTATCCAATTTGAGTTTGGCAGTCTACGAGTTATATCCCAATACATTCACCAAGACCATGCGGGTCATCATCTATCCGTGGAGTCGCTGTGCTATGCTTCCAATGGTTCTTGTGGAATCCACCAAGACCCTAGGTGTCAAGGCTCTTGCGCTCGGTGTTCCCATCGTGGGTGGATCATTTTGGTGGTCTTGGAAGATAATTAAAGATTTTCTGAGAAAGTGAACTAGTATGGACGAATTGGTGAGAGCAATTACTTTGTTTTGGGGTGCGGTCTACGCGACGGTTCTGCTAGCAAGTGCATGTCGTTCATGCGTGATTCCAATGTGGGTGTCAAGATTTAAGTCTCGGCAATAGAAGGAGATGAATCGTATCCCAGTCGGGATAGTCGTCACTTCGATGGGACACACGATAAGTTACGAAGTTGCCAGGAGATTGGTCTCGACCTACGTTGCTCCCACCAAGCACAAGCGCAGGGTCGGTTCCATGCTAAAGAAGAAGGTCGCGTCTGAACAGAAGTGGATTTGTGGATTGTGCAGTCACCTGCTGGATTACACTTACCAGGTAGATCACATTACACCACTGTTCAAAGGGGGTACGAATGATAGGTACAACTTAATGGCGGTCTGTCCGCACTGTCACGCCAAGAAGAGTTACGACGAGCGGATTGATTTATAATTTCATCAGTGTCACAGTTAATGCAAAAATTATATAATAAACATAAATTTTGCCTTTATTGGTATTATATTCATCAAACAAAATATCACAGGGATCTCTATTTCCTGTTTTTTCGTCGAGGTCCATTAATTTATTTTGCAGCTGCGTGATTATGCACTTATTATTATTTAAATACCAGTGCAATCGTAGAAATACCAAGAACGCAATGTAAATCAATTTGTATATTATAGTTGTGTCAGTTAGCATAATATAGATCGGTGAAAGGGAAACATAGAAAATTATAGCGTTGTGTATGAAAAGTAAAAACGCCAAGATTGCTATTTTTCCTTTTCCGGATTCATTCATTTTTTCTTTATAGTGTTTATTTTTCAATAAATCCAATACAGAAAAAATCAAGGATAGTAAAGCTATGATGAACATTCTATTAAGGAGTGTTATTATTTTCAAGTGGGTGACCATCGTCTACATCTCCGACTTCTTCGCGTGTGACCCACGATTCCGCACGCCGAGCATCGAGGCAGAATACGTCCACCTGGAACATAAACTGGTTCCTCGACACTTTCGCATTCAATTGGGTATCTACAGCAAGGACATGACGGATTTTTGAGTTTTATCGTACAGTCCTTGTGGAACACGTGACCACAATCTAATATATCGGCATCTGTTTGGGAGTTCTTTTCCAAGCAGATGGCGCATTCGGGTAGGTTATCTCCGTAAGCCTTCAGCACCAAGGACTTGATATTCTCGTGGAGCATTCTCTTAATGTATCTTTACCGAGCACTGTTTAAAATAGTTCTTGTATTTTGGTTGATCCATGCGCATCACGATTTCATTGACCAGCAAGGAGACGTTCTTGGGAATTTTACGTCCAGACTTCTTCATGAGGTCGTAGATGAAGGTCATTCTCACGAACCTCTGTTGGCACTTGTCCGGTCGGACTGCCTTCCGATGGCTGTTTCCGGTGAGCATGCTGTCCAGAGCGAACAACTGATCATACAAAAGGGACTTGAGATTGAGCACCGGGAGACCCAGACTCTTCAGTGTCTCGACGCAGCACTTGGTCTGTGCCAGTCGGTCGGGTCCTCTTTCGGTGTATTCGTTTCCGATGCGTTCTTTCATATATCCATTGACTACGTGGATTTCTGCATAGTCAAACCCGGTCTTTGCGTCCGCGAGGGAGATGTCGATGACGTGCGGGAGCTTGGTGGTGACGCTGACCTTGAACAGGGGTCCATAGGGTTCGGCTGCCTTTTCCATAGCCTTGAGTAGGAACTTCTTGAGTTTGGTTTCCTTGGAGATATTCTCTGCGCGCGAAAGTTTCCCGTCCTTCTTGAACTTGAGGATGAGCTGTCCGTCGTAGTCCGAGCTCGGTGTCATCTCCATGGCGGCGCGAATCTTGGGATCCACAAGTTTCTTGGTCTGCTGAAAAACTTCCTGGATGACCTGACCTCCGTAGAGGAAGAATCCGTTCCGAACCATGGAGACATCATCTGGAAACTTGGCGGTCTTGATTATCTTGTTGAACCGCTGGAGCACGTCGACGATGACAGCCTTCTTCAGCTCCGGAGCATTCTTGAGGGCGATGATGGCCTGCTTGGCATTTTCATTTAGGGACTTGAGGAACCCATTCTTGTTAAACCTCATCGGAGGTCGATTTAATTTAGAGATTAGACGCTCCATATTATCAGTAGCACAGGAAAAATGTCTGACTGCATGATCTGTTGTGAGACCTTCACGGGCACCCGCCGCGCCAAAGTGTCATGTGGCGGGTGTGACTTTTCGGCGTGTACCCAGTGCACCCAGACCTATATTCTCTCGAAGGAGATGGAGCCACACTGCATGGGATGCAAGGAGCCCTTCGACCCCAACTTTCTGATTCAGAACTTCGGCAAGACATGGCGTCTCAAGGATCTCAAGGATCACAGAGAGAAGATCCTTCTGGACCGCGAGAAGCTCCGCAAACCAGAGATCTACTCGGAGGTCATGGCTCAGCGCGCCCAGCACGAGATCGATCAGGTGATGTACTTTTATCGCTATGGCTTCATAGCTTCGCACAGACCCAAATTTACGATCACGAGCACCGCCGCACACGGCAAAGAAGTGTACTGGAAATTAGCAGGTTTCAATAGAGAAAATCTGCGCGACGCTCTGCGAGCTTGGGTTCGGGATTTGAAAGAACGTTATGACGAACTCAAGACAGGCCACCTTCCTCCCGACGCGATGGCAGCCTACATCTACATGGGCAAGATGATCGAGATAGAGTTGATGGAGCACCCCGAGCTTCTCTTGTACAAGGACTGGTGGGAGGAGAAAAGTCTCGCCGTGCGTTCTCGCTACCCATTCCATCAGATCGGCGGTAGGAGGACGGAAGCCCCCAAGGTGGTCTACAATCGCCCATGTCCACTCGAGGAATGTAAAGGCTTCGTGGACACGAGCAAGTGGGTCTGTGGCACTTGCAAGAAGCACATCTGCAAGGAGTGTTTCGTTGAGAAGGAAGAAGGTCACGAGTGCAACAAGGAGATGGTCGATACGGTCAAAATGATCATGAAGGAATCGCGTCCCTGTCCCAAGTGTTCCATCTACATCCACAAGACCGAGGGCTGCGATCAGATGTGGTGCACCCAGTGCCACGCGACGTTCAGTTACCGGACGGGTGAGATTCATGCTGGTCGCACACACAACCCCATGTACTATCAGTGGCTGAGGGAGACGCGCGGAAGCGTCCCGCGGGAGCCCGGTGACGATCCAGATGCTAGGTGCATGACCGATCCTTACGTAATGCTCACCAGTCTGACGCAAATCAACACCGACAGCGACGAATCAAGGACGATCGTCGGGAAGGTCGAGGCCATCGTCCGCCTCAAAGCCGAGATGCAGCGAGGGTGGGCAGGATGGAACATGAGCTGGTACAATACTGGAAACTACACTCGAAACGCTACAGCCACGTCTTTGAGAGAGTTGATGGTCGCTTCCATCGACGGGAAGATCCGCGATGACGAATGGAAACGCAAGATCCAGATGATAGACAAGAGGTCTATGCGTGACCAGCTGTTCCGTGACTGCATGGACACATTTGGCGCGGTCAGTTCCGAGATGGCAGAAGAATTCTGGAATCACTGGCTGAAGCAAGGGACCGTGGACGTGTCATTTGGCGACAAGCTTGATCGCCTCATGGCTTACGTGAACGACCAATTTAGGGTCTACGGCAATGCGATGAACATCATGGCTCCTAAATTAGAGATTTCTCGCTACGCGCTCGATTGGCGCGTGCAAGCCAATAAAATTCGTTATTAAATCTAGAGATGTCCGACTGGATGGTCGTGGGCATCACTGGATTTTTGGGTGGGTTCTTCGTCTACATTGTGTGTCGTTTTGCTTACGTGGCCTTTAAAAATTAATAGGTCACCTGACACCACCAGCGGTTAAGACCGAGATACTCAAAGACGATGTGAGTAAGGGCTCCCGCAAGCACGACGGCAACCGCGGGATGCACCGGGAGATTTTTGGTGAGGACGAGGAGCGCCAAGAGCACCAGCCCCACAACCAGTGCCTCGATCGCGACGGTGATGACATTTCTCATTTAGTTATACGAGTGAAATAAATTACTTGCGCTGTGAGTGAAGGGTCGGTCGCGCTGAGCCCCCGCGGCAATTTCATAAATATGGTGAATTTCCTTGTGGGTGAGGATCACTAGCATCAGAACGGAGGCGACAAGAAGTGCAGTCATTTAATATGAAGGACTAAAAATTATTCAGGTGACCCATTTAAGGGAGTGAGTATAAAACTAAACATAGTCATGTCTCTCAAGATACAATGCTCCGAGATAGGGATCCTAGCTGGCTACGGTGCCAAGTTCAAGTCCCCTAGGGAGGCAGCCGAGCGTTTCTGGAAGCGAAATCGCCCCGACCGTTTCAAAGATTACGTGAACGTTCACGGTCCGCCCGAGTGGCACAAGAAGGAAAAGTTTTGCTATGAGAACAAGGACGCCAAGCAGATCGTGGCTGATGCACAGAAGATCACCACTGCCAACATCAGCGAGATCGGTGGCGTGCTCAAGTCTGTCTCCGACGATCCACGTGCCCAGAGTTTCACGACCGAGCAGAAGGGATACCTCGAGGACATGACGCGCACGAGGGTCTTTCAGAAGCACGGGACACGCAAGGAAGATTCCACGCTCGACCAGTGGTGCAAGCAGACTGGCAAGGATGCATACAAGCCCACCAAGCTCTACTCGATGAACATCCACGAGCACGTGATCCTAAATGGATATATTGATGGAATCACCAGCGATGGCGAGCTCGTGGAAATCAAGAACCGCGCCAAGGCACTCTTCCGCGAGGTGCGCGACTATGAGATGGCGCAGTGCCAGGCTTACCTTCGGATGTTAAACATCTACAATGGCTACCTGGTCGAGTCCCTGAGTGAGAAGGACAAGGATCCAAAGCTGAACACCATTCCATTCACCCGCGACGATGAGTTCTGGGAGGACACGGTGGAAAAGGTTCTCGCGAACATCTTCGACGAGCGCTTCGAGTGCTTCCGCGTCACCGAAACCGATCAATCAACATCCTAGACACGTAGGGTATTTTGTCTTTATCTTCTAATAAATTACTAATTACATTAAAAAGTTCTGCCTTCTTTCTGTCCCGCTCCACCTTGTTCTTTAGGTCCCATGGATTCCCCAGTCTCTTCATGGTCGTAGTGACCCATTCCCCGTCCTTGCGGTAACTCACTTCCTGCTTTTCGTCCCAATGCATTCTGTGCACCTTCCACGGAACTCCATCGAAACGAAATGCAACCAAAGTCATCGTCTGAATGGGCGTCTCGAACATCTGGCGGATGCGTCGCTGGATGATTGTCAGTGCCTCTCTCAACTTTTCGGGTTCGGGATTTTCGATGTACTTGCGGATGTCCGCCGGGACGGGTTTGGTCTCTCGCATCGAGAACAGAAACTTCTTCCGCTTCGGGTGCTGGATGGTCTTGTAGTCCGCGCGGGGCATGATCTCGATGGTCAAAGGGTGATACATATACTTTGGCACCTTGATGATCGTCCCGTCCTTCATCTTCTTGGACTCTACACCCTCCTTGGGAATGTAAACAGCCGACGATGGGCTCAAATAAAAGCCAAAAATAGCATCTTTGACCTCCATACTGATATTAAACGATAGAATAATTGCGAAGGTAAATGAAGGTAACATTCCCGGGATGGCTTGGATGGTTTGAAGAAGAAACGCTAGAGGACAAGGACAAAGTGTCTATTATTGAAAATTGCTTCATGGAAATAAAAGACGTTTATGCGGAGAAATTGTTGTGGCCATCCATCTACATGGATGAAGATGGTTATGATTCAGAAGATGATCTAGAAATGATATGGCATTATTCTGAAGCTCAAACTTATTTGGAAAAATACCTTGAAGAAAATGGTTACAACAGGGACTACTATCATATTATGCACGTCGAGGCTACATTTCACGAACCTGGTAAAGAGCCACGTAAATTAAAATTTTACGTCAAAGAAATTACATGCGAAATCCGTCATCCTGGTGGAAATTGTCCGGATGAAATGTTCAAATGGTGGGTCTGTGAAGATAAGTATGGTGATTTTGATGAATATATTCACGATATACCTGGTGAGAATTATAGAATTTTTCTTTATTGTTTGAATAAGGCTTGGCAAGATGTCAAAGCCTTGCCCGAGTGCATCACAAAACTGATTGATAAAAAGAGGTCTACCATTAAGGATGATTCTCTACGAGTGGCAGACGAAGATGGGCGAACTGGTTGAGATTTATGAAGAAATGGGAGACCACACAAGAGCCAATACATTTTCGGAAGCGGTTCAGCAGATTGTGAATCACGCCGAGCAATTTGATATTTCGATTAAAACGACAAAGGACGTTGAAAAGTTTAAAGGCCTGGAAGGAGTGGGGCGCTCTACTCTTGAACTTTTCAAGGAGTTTGTGACGACTGGTGAAATGAAACGTCTCAGAGACCTAAGAGATGAAGACTAGTATAAAAGAAGCACGCCAGACCCGTGGTCAAGAATATGAAGTTGGTTTGTTCTTCACACTTTCTGACGGATTCGGGTTCCTGTTCGGGTTCTCCGTTGACTCTAGGCAGTGTTTCGGCACGGCACATAGGACAAACAATGTTTCCATGAATATTCCAGTCACGGACACATTGGTAGCAAAGTTGATGACCACACGGATTCATAGTGACGGTGGTCTTATCGCAGATATTATCGAAGCACACGGGGCACTCGGACATACCTCTCTAATAGTTAAACATCACAAAAAGGCTGATGGCCATGAAGATCATGTAGATCATGGCAAGACTGAACCGCATGGTCCGGTCGGCGTTGGTGATACCCTTCTTGATTGATCGCATCAGGTACATCTGAAGGGCGAACGCCAGGAACGCCAGGAACGCCAGCAGGTACGTGAAGGTCTTCATAGGGAAGATGCGCTTCTTGGACACGAGCGGGCTGGTGGTCACCATGAAGAAGATGCCGAACAGACATACCATGGCGAAAGCCTTGCCTGCCTGAAGGAGACCCATCTGGTTGTCGTCGATCTCCAGCTCTGGCACCTCGCCACCGGACCGAAGAGCCCGCATGACGTCAATGCGCTGGCGCTGACCCTCCACGATGAAGGCGCCACAGGTCTGCTCCATGCTCACCATGAGGGCACCGAAGGCGGTCGCGACTCCGAGGTTGGCAAGACCCGCCATACAAGACGTGTTATTAGAGACAGCGTTCATTCTTTACTTATAACAAGAGATAAAAATCATGATTTCTCGGTCTGGGTTTATTGTTACCAGGGATCGTGATATTGAAAAAGCACTGACGGTCACCCCCGAAGTTAACTCTGACTATGCACCTCGAGGAATTCCATTCAAGGTCTTCAGGCGCAACAAGGACAATCTGTGCATTCCGCAGCACTACGGAAAGCAGCACGTTGAAGCGAATCCCAAAGACAAGCGTCCGGATCCGATAAGTTACGAGATTCCATTCTCTGGAAAGCTCCGCAAGGACATTAATCAGCCCGAGGCGGTCAGGGCGGTCCTGGAATCCATGAAGACATGTGGCGGCGGAGTGCTTTCATTGCCGTGTGGATTTGGTAAATGTCACGCAAAAGACACGCCAATAATGCTTCACTCTGGAAAAATCAAGATGGTTCAGGACATTCGTGTGAATGATCAATTAATGGGAGATGATTCTACGCCCAGGAACGTTCTTTCACTCGCGAAGGGAAGAGAAATTATGTATAAGATTATTCCGACCAAGGGTGATCCATACATAGTAAACGAATCACACATCTTATCACTGAAAGTATCTGGTTCAGGAGGAAGATGGAAAAAAGGCGAAATTGTTGATATATCTGTGAAAGATTATCTAAATTTACCAAAGTCTTACCACGGAAAAGGTGGAACACTTCTTGGTTGGAGAACGGGTGTCGAATTTCCTGAAAAGGAATTACCATTTGATCCTTATATCATAGGTTTATGGCTTGGTGATGGTAGTTCAAGACATCCATCAATATCTTGTGGAGATAAAGAGATTTTAGATCACTTGTCAGAAAGTCTAAAAGTTTACAATCTAAAACTCAAACATTCATCCAAATATGATTATTACATTGTTTCAGATGATAGGAGTAACGGAGTTTCAAATAAACTAAATCAGACACTAAAACAACTAAATCTTATTATGAATAAGCATATACCAGACATTTATAAATACAATTCAAAAGAAAACAGACTTAAATTGCTCGCCGGATTGATTGATTCGGATGGTTACCAGATAAGTAATATGTATGATTTAATTCAAAAAAATGAAAAACTTTTTGATGATATTTTATACTTGGTGAGATCTCTTGGTTTTGCTGCTTATAAGAGTGAATGTCAGAAAAGTTGTGTTTACAAAGGTGAGAAAAAGACTGAAACATACTTCCGAATGTCAATCCACGGAAGAGGTCTTGAACAAATCCCGGTTATTCTTGAACGCAAGAAAGTAAAACCAAGAACACAGATAAAAGACGTATTGGTCACGAGAATAAGATTAGAGAAATTACCTGAAGATGACTATTATGGGTTTGAAATTGATGGCAATCATAGGTTTCTTCTTGGTGATTTTACGGTAACCCACAATACGGTCTGCGCCATCAAGATCGCGAGTAAGTTGGGTGTCCGAACTATGATCATGGTGCACAAGGAGTTTCTGGCGAACCAGTGGAAGCAGCGGATTGAACAATTCTGTCCCGGAATGACTGTGGGAAGGATCCAGAAGGACAAATTCGAGATCGACCACCCCTTTGTGATAGGCATGCTACAGACATTCACGTCTAGGGACTTTCCGGTCGAGGCATTTGAATCCATCGGGTTGGTCATAGTGGACGAGGCGCATCACATATGCGCGAGGGTCTTTTCGCAGTCGATGCTTCGCATGTGTCCGAAGTACACGCTTGGTCTGAGCGCGACTCCCGAAAGGAAGGACGGGCTCACCAACGTCCTCTACTGGTTTCTCGGTCCGCAAGCATATATGGTGGAGCGCAAGCAGGACGACGAAGTCACCATGGATGCCATCAAGCCCAAATTGGACATTTACTATCAGCCATTCCCCACGAGCCGTTTCGGTAAGGTGTCCATGGCCGAAGCCATCACGATGTTGGTCGAAGACGAGGAACGCAATAAGATCATCCTCGAAAAGATGAATGATCTCAGGCATCGCAAGGTTCTGATCCTCACGGATCGAAGGGATCACTGCTTCTGGCTAAAGGAAAACATACCCGACTCCGGACTCTACATCGGTGGCATGAAGGAGGTCGACCTTGACGAGTCCGCAACCAAGATGGTGATCATCGGAACATTCAACATGGCACACGAGGGCTTAGATATTGGAGATGTGGACACGGTGTTCATGGTGACTCCAAAGTCGGATGTGGTGCAAGCCGTCGGGAGGTGCATGCGCGAGGGTGGTTCCAGGCGCAATCCACCCAAGATCATAGATCTCCATGACAACTGGGGTCCATTTGACGCTATGTATTACAAAAGGCGAAAGATATATCGTCAGCTTGGGATCATCAAGGATGTCCCTAAGAAAGAGGCACAGGTCATTCTTGACTTCTTGGATTAAAGAAGAAAACCAAAGGGTAAGTACGAAAACAATGAACACCTACGCGCGCAATCTTATGACCCAAATGGACGTTGTCCCCTGCTTTGATCTGGTGATCCGTGACCAGCCTTTTGACTTTGTGGCGACCCTCGAGAAGCACGAGCAGATCTACACCAAGACCGACAAGTTCTTCCTTGTCATCCACGAGGATGGTCTCAAGGTGCCCAAGTATTCCCGCGATCGCCTTCTCAACCGTGGATGTGTCGGCGTGGTAAGCAAGAAGAATCTTAAGTCATTCCTGGAAGAGATGAAGAACAAGATGCACAACGACCCCAAGCTCAAGGACTTGTTCATGGAGCCACTGAGGAACACGATGAAGAATCGGATTCCAAAGTTGCCAAAGAACGCACTCAAGGGTGTGAAGTTCGCGGTGACCGGCGTCTTCAAGCGCTGGAGCCGAGACGAGTTCGTTGCGCTGATCAAGAATCACGGCGGAACAGTCACGAGTCAGGTGTCCGGTCAGACTGACTACCTCGTGGCTGGTTATGATCGCGGGAACGTCAAGTGCCGCAACGCCAGGGTTCACGACACTGAAATTCTAAATGAGAATGATTTCAGGGAGTTGCTTACAGTCCCTTAGGAACGGGGACTGCCTTGCCCGAGATGGAATACTCGATGGTGATGGGAACCCCACCCCCCAATATACCACCCCCGCGGGTAATCTCCTTGGGCTCCTTGAGCTTCTCGCGCTTAAGCTTATACGAAAAGACCTTGCCGTTCTCTCCGCGGGTGGTCTCTTGAATCGTGACGATGAACGTGCACTGACCCCTAATCCTCTTTTCGCGGCATGCCTTGCTGAAACCTTTCCTTGCCGCCGAAAAAGGAGTTTTAGAAACATAGCGACCTCCATCTGATGGGATAGAAGTCTTCTTGCCACCCTGTCCTGGCTTGCGGATATCAATAACAGTGAATGACCGATCGGTACTCTCCATTTCTCTTTACTCTACTTGGACATTATTTTCCAGCATCATCCCTGTAAGTTCACCGGTAGGTTCCCTTACATTAGCGAAATTTGGAGGGTTGGTGACCGCAAAGGGAGCCTCTGGAACCCGGATTGGACTTCCGTGGATTATGTAGAGGGACCTAGTCCTGTCATAGTAGATAATAAGAAGCAAAAGCAAGACTGCGATAATAAGAGTCATTCTTGTAGTTACTTTATACAATTTTTGCCAGAGCCTCACCCAAGGTTCTATCAAAATTTTTCGCTTCCTTTTCTTTATTTTCGGTTTTGTTTCCGATGGGTCTCACATTTCCCACTGGAGCCACGAGGGGTGCCGCGCCTGAAGTGGCGTTTCTTGTCGCGAGATTGCCGTTATTTTTCGCGATCCCCATGCGGTTGTTACCCACGTTGACACGATTGCTACCGGCATTCACGTTGATCTTTGTTTTGGGTGCCGGTTCCGCTTTCACAGCTTCGGGTCTTGGTTCGCGATTTTCGCGTTGGGTGAGGACAGTCTCGTTGGCCTTGATGACCACCTCCTCGGCATTTCCAATGACCGCCTTGAACTTATTTTCCACGACTGGGACATTATTGCGCGTTTGGGCTACTTCATTAATTGCTTCGCGGACCTCGTTGTTGCGGGGGCGGATGTTATTGAGTTGGTTCTCCACGCGATTCAATTTCGTCACCTGATTGATGTTGCGGTTGAGGACGTTCATCTCCTTCCTCTCGGCTTCATTGAGACGGGGCTTCTCGGCGAGTACGTTCCTCTGGTTCTGCATCTGACGCAGGTTGGGTTCCCGGTTGGGTTCCCGGTTGGGAGCAGTAACTGGTGCACCGCCGAAGATGCCCGAAGCGATGTTGGCTACCCTGGTGGCGACGACCTGCCTGACGTTCTCCTCTGGAACTTTATTCTCCTTGGCGAAACTCTCGATCGCATTCTTGGGAGGGACCAGAACGCCTGCAATCATCTGGCGATTAGCCTTCTTGACTGAAATGAACTTGAAGCCTTGCTCGATGAGTTTCTTGAACGTGGGTCCATCCTTGGCCATCTTGCGTCCGGTGAGCGGGTTGACCACCTTGAGTGGCTTCTTGGGAGCCTTCCCCTTGGCAAGCTTGATATCTTTCAATTTGATACCTTCCTTGGCAAGAGTCTTTTTGACCTTCTTGATGGCCTCGCGTTTGGCTGAAGCAGGGATGTTAGCCATATCTACTAGTTGCTTAGATTTTTTTGAAAAACTCGAGCGATTGTTTTTGTTGTTTTATCTTGCTATCTAGTGTCTCGAAGTCACTTATGACTCCGATGAGGCAGTTTTTGAAATCCTTTTTATTGATTATGTCTTGATAGAAAGAAGTCTTATATGCGAATTCGCTCGCCGAAAGGGGGAGAACGACAAAATTATTTCCTGCCTTTGGGTTTTTAACTTGCTCTTGTGTAATTTCTAAAAGCGACTTCTTTCCCTTTCCTGGAGGTTGTTCTGTACCTACTGCTTTCTTGACCTTCAATCCAAACCTCGAATTAGGTTCATTTATACCAGGAATAGTAAATTCTGTTAAATTATTAGATATATTTTTCTTGGAAGGATCAAATAGAAATTTCATTGAAAACAAAGAGCGTGTAATGTAGACACCTTCGAATACACGCTTCAACATTTCGAAGATGTATCGCGCGATGGTGGTTCCTCCTTCTAAATCTTTGGGAATTGGTTTGGACAACCCGAAATCTTTCACTATTTGGGCTTTGTAACTGTCATATTTTGATATAAATTCATTATCCATTATTTTGCTTTTATTTGTCGCCAAACTGGAGTATTCGGTGAGTTTGGCATTCGGGTTTGTTTTCAGTATTTTTTTAAATATTTTAAATCCGTTTTCTGCATTGACGACATCGGCGACGATGAAATTTGCATAAATAAAGTTAATTATAACTTGATCCAGAGGCGTTATATTGTATTTTTGTAAATAATCATAGATCTTTCTTGGGTTGGTTTGTTTACCATCTTCATCTGCGGCAAAAGTTCCTACTTTAGCACTTAGAGCAGTATATCCAAGAGCTTTCAAAGTTTTATCGCGGTTGGCTTTTTGATCTTTGGTCTTAATTTTGTCGCCGAATATATCAGTGTAATCAACTTGCCAATATTTCCCATCGAATGCGTTGAAACCCAACGCAAGTTCGGAGATAGCAACGGGACTTTCCTTTCCGGCGAGATCAAAGACGCGACGTTTTTCACCGTTCTTTTCACCGTTCTTTTCACCGCTCATGATGCTCATGTGGGCACGGGAACTTTGTGGATTGAAGGGCGTTGGACGAATGAATTCACGCGCGAAATTGGTGTAATTGTAGTTCTCCAATACCTCGTCGCTAAAATATAGTACGCCTTGTTTCATCGAATAGATGAGGTTTGGTTTGTACACAGTGATACCATTCAATTTTGTCAAGTTGGTGAAACCCGTGTATTGCTTGAACAATGTCGTCTTGCCCGATCCCGACGGACCTACAAAGAACACGTTGACTGAATTTTCACCAAATGATTTGTTGATTATAGCGAAATCATCTTTTAAATTCTTATTAAATTGATTCCCCATTGCACCGAGTTGGAATGTTTGTATATCTGGAATAATCTTATTGCTTGCAGTGAATATTCCTCGTCTATTTACAGGAACCTTGTTGAAAAAAATGAACTTCTTTGGCTTTCCAAATATTTCTCTGTATTTGGATTCGTACTTCGCTAGATTCTCGATATTCGAAGGTAGCTCTTCTTTTAGTGCCTGAATTTGGTTTTTAATGGGTTGAGGAATATTCTTTTCTAAGTTTGCGTTGATCTTATCTCTAAATTCTTTGACTTTAGTAGCACGTTTGATACTCTCCTGTTCGTTATTAATTTGGGTCAATATTCCCTCTCTACCTTTGCTAGATTGGACTTTTAGCAATTGAGCTCTAAGGTTTGCGAGGTTTGTATTTCTTTTCGCGAGTTCACTTTTATACAACTCGACCTTGCGCTTATTGATGACTGCATTGACATCTGGTTTGATATTAGTGTATTTAGTTAGATTGAGTGTGTTGATATTCTGGAGTGTAGCAGTGTTTATTCTTGACTTCATGACTCTTTTAAAATTATTCATGAGACCGGCGAAATTTCTTTCCCTTCCATTGACTTTTGCTTTGTTACTGATAATTTTTTCAATGAGCTTCCGCGCCTCTTGAACTTGGGCGAGAAGGTTGACTTTCAATTGTTCGGAAACATTCTTGAGTTTTCCAATTTCGTTTTCGCGAGCCGTCAACTGTGATTTAATGTTGTTCAAATTTTTGGTTTTAGCATTGCTGTTGGAACGCGTAGCAGCCAATGTTTTCGTGGCTTTATTAAGTTCTGCAATTACCGTTTCCTTTTGTGAAGTCAATTTGGAAATTTCAGTTGCGAGTGTCTGTGTAAAATTATTTGAACTAGATAATTCAGTCGCGAGAGTGCTGATTTTAGCTTGGAGATTTTCGGAAAGTTTATTCTTATTAGTTTGAAGTTGATTCACCAAAGCAATGGCAGCGTTCTTATTTAGTTTCAATATGTTGATTTCAGCCTCCAACTTCTTTCGCTCGGCATTTGAAATACCTTGAAGTTTCTTGAGATTGTTTTCAAGATTTTTGATCGTGTTTGCATTGATTTTTTTGCTATTAATAGTCTCGGTCAATTTACTCTGAAATGTTTTGAGACCATTCAATGCTGCGTTTCTTTCTGTGGTAACTTGTTCGATTTGTTTTTGCAACTCCGTGGCTCGTTTATTGGATTCCACCATGTTAGTAGTCCTCAAGTCTTCTATTTTTTGAATTTCTTTAGTAAAATTACTAATTTTCTTTTGAAGTTCAATGGAAAGTTTTTCTTTATTTTCTTGAATTTTGTTGATGTTGGCACTGGACAGGTTGGTCATGGTTCCTGAATTGACTGATTCTGTGGGTTTTCTTGGGAGCTCAGTCTTGGCGCCCCCAAGCCCCTTTGAAAACCCTGTCCGGCAGCAATAGCTATGAGACCTAAAACTATACCCTTGACTAATTCACCTACACGACGTTTTTGTTTAAGAGGTGGACTTTTTACATTACTGTTCGCTGTTAAGGCAAGGAGTTTTTGGGGTAGTTTGGAATTTTTTGCTGGTAACATTTTATAAAATTCAGTTTCCAAAAAGCTAATTTGATTAATCGGCATGGGTTTTCCATAAAGAAAATTCTTGTAAATTTGTCCCGTTATTTGGGCTTTTGATTTATTGTTGAGTCCCGTGAGATTGTTGGGAATGATCGTTGGTGAATTATTATTTTTTAGTGTTTTAAGAGCACCAATAAAATTTTCCAATTCTTGATTGGGATTTTCGATACCTTCCAATAATTTAATTCCATTAGCAAATATTGTTTGGGGATTAAGATTATTTTGTAATGCAATTTGTAATTGTTTCGCGTTTTTATTCAAATTATTATTTTTTACAATCATTTGTCCAGAATTGTTGGCTTCTAACTCAAATACTTGTACGTTGGAATTGTTGGGTGGTATAATATCAGGGTCGATTGTGTTGGGTTCCTCAATTGAGGGCTGATTGACTTGCGCTACAAGATTTGTGTCGCCACTGGCCTTGTTCGTGATGCCCCATCTGCGATTCACGGTTTGAAGATTTTTTAAGATTTTTTCTAGTTCATTCACTTTGTTCTGTTGGGTTTTCAATGCAATTTCGGCAATCTTAAGTCTACTGTTGTTCTCACTACTTCCAGAACCCGCCTGAAGGGTTTGAACCTCAGTCCTGGCAATTGATAGTTTATTTTCAAGTGTGGTCTTTATCTTTTCAAGTTCCTTGGTCATTTTAACCAGGGAAGCGACCAGTCTGTTAACCTCTTTCTTGGCGACGTTGTTGGTATTGGCATTTCGTCGTTTCTGATTGAGTTTATTTTTAAGTTCAGTAATCTGTTTGATAATATTGTTCGCGCTGGTGACTTCTGGTTTACTGTTGTTACTCGGGGTCAGTTTCGTAAGAGAATTTGCGAGGCGCTTATTAAAATTTGCGTTCTTCGCCTTCTCCTTCTTGTTCCTAGAAATTTTCACTGCCTCGATGATTTTGTCAATGATCACAGCGCGGGTGACCTGATTAGCTGAACGACCGATGAAATCTTTGACCCTCAATGGGAGTCCGCGGTAGACATCCTCGTTGAATTTTTTATTCAGGAAGCTAGGGTCACTTAGGGACATTATAGCATCACGCAGAGGGTCGAGCGCGGGCTCTTTCAGACTGACCAAGTTTTTGACGAGCGTATTCCTATTCAAAGTCCTCGTAGTTGTTGACTTCTTTTTTGCATTTTCTGCTGCCTTGCGTTCATTCGCTATCTTTTGAGCTCGGATCTCGACTCTAGACTGATTAAGTAGTACCTCTTTCTCGGCTTCGGCTTTGGCCCTGGCTCTGGCATTGTTATTGGCTGGAGCCATCCTTACAAGTGTTAAAGAAAAAAGACACCACCTGAGAAACATGGCGACCGTTGCTCATCAGATGTTCCATGCCTTTGAGGATACCTACAAGACCTACAAGGATGGCAAGGATGTCGAGATGGAGATACGTCTAGGCAGAAAGCACATGAACGGTATATTCGACACCAACATTCCTCAGGCTCAATGGACCAGTGTGAAGAATGGTTTGGACATGTATACCGGCTGGGAGATGACGGATCATCAGAAGTTCATGGTCTTTCGTGGAAAGAAGGGTGTTCGTCTGACCGAGGAACAGGACACGGGTGAACGCATCTGCGTCCGGAAGATTACGCGGGAGAATAAGGATTTTCCGGTGGACGCCTGGAATGTTCGCTTCGGGGTCTCAGTGGAAAAGCCCATCAAGGAATCCGACCAGCCTGACGAATTTGACGACACGCTTAAGAAGGAGCGGTGGTCTTATGTGCGAAAGAACTTGCGCATCGACCTTACGATAATCACGCCTGAGGACATGGACGCTGAAGAGCCTATGCATCAGATTGAGCTCGAGTTCCTGCCACCCTACACGGACGACCGGGACACTCTTTTCAATCAGATGTATAAGGTGTTTGACATATTGAAGCTTATGCAGTCGCAACCATAATTCCACCCAAGGCCACCAAGACCACGCCGATGAACTTCATGACCGTGAATGATTTCCCAAGAAAAAGGAACGACAGAATGGTGATCGGGATGGTGTTCATGGCGAGCATGGCGCCTACGTAGCCGGGGTTAGGAGAATAGGTCACTGCATTCCTGTAAAGAAAGAGGGTCATACTTCCAATAAACGTGGACAGTGCGAGAAGACCTAGGTGATTCTTTTTGACTGCTTTCAAGTCATCCTTCTTGTGCATGTAAAGGAACAAGACGAAAATCAGATAGAAGGGCAAAGCGAACAAGATTGTCTCGTGGGTCGACATTCCTTCGCGAATAAGTTTCGAGACGATGAAGTTATTTGCCACCGAGAACAAAACGGCAAGCAGTGAATAACCGAGCCAGAGTTCCATAACTATAGTTAGTCGAGAAATTGATATTTGCTGAAGTCGGGTTGCTTGGGCGGTTTCTTGGATTCGCCAAAGGCTGTCTGGGTGGCATTCCAGACGAGACCAAAATTATTATTCATGAAATATATCATCTTCAAACGTAAAACACACACGCACGTATTTCCTTTCATGGCTCCCTTGGAGAGTATCTCAATGATATTCCCATCGGGTCCCTTTGCCATTGTTGAGTTGTCCACCTTGACCCTGAAACGATCTTCCTTGAGGTTGCTGCGAAACATACCTTGGATCTGATCGCGTTCCATGTCCTTTTCAAAGATCTCCACGGCATTCGAGCAGACGTAGTCGATGATGTGTTTTTCTATCTTGGCGAGCCAGTCTAGGAACGCCTTGGATCTTTCGCCCTCGTGGATTTCGAGTTCGATGTTGTATTTGGGTGCCCCGTAGTCCGACTCGAAGCAGGATACTCCAAAGGGGCAGCGGAATTTAGGGATCTGAATGTCGGGACCATTGATATAAAGGAACTTGGAATCATTTGAAGACTCCACAACAAAATCGGTCACAGATGTCTCGTTAAACAACATATCGTCTTAAAGCGAAGCATCTCTTTAATTACAAGAATGACCGTGGTAATCGATGGAAACATCGGTGCCGGTAAGACAACACAACTGGATATGCTTGAGTTGGTCGGACACAATGTTCACAAGGAGCCCGTGCAGGACTGGCCACTGGACAAGTATTACCAGAATCCACAAAAATGGGCATTTCTTCTTCAGATTGCCATCCTCGAGTCCAACATGATAAAAATGGATGTAGAGATATACGAGCGAGGTCCCATTCCGGGACGAATGGTCTTTTGGGAAGACCTTGTGATGCGTGGCGTCATTGAGCGCATCGAGGAGCACTATTGGTATGACAAGTTATGGGAGCGATTGAAGTGGTATCCCAAGAAATACATCTTTCTGAATGTCCCGCCGGAGGTAAGCTTCGAGCGTGTCAGGGCAAGGCATCAAAAGGGCGACGCCTTTATCACTCTCAAGTCCCTTCAGCATCTCCACGCCCGTTACATGAAAATGTTGGAGACGATAGGCGAACACTGTGAAGTCCACATCCTAGACGGAACCCGGGACACTCCCGCGATCCACGCTGAAGTATTAAAAATTATTCAGGAAGTTAATTAGTAATAGAATGATAAACATCATGGACCTCTTTGATCTCGCGCGCCAAGCGATGGAAGAAACATCCCCATCGGTTGAGGCAGAGACACGTGATTTGACAAAATGCATCCATTGTGGCGGCGGACTGATGACCAACCACGAGACCGATGTGGTTTGTATGGAATGTGGGATTGTGGACGCATCCGTAGGTCGCATCGATCAGGGTGCGGACTGGAGTTCCGGTGTGACTGACGAGGGTTCCAAGGACGGTTCCAGGGTCGGTATGGCACCCAACCCACTTTACAACACCTGGGGTAACGGTTCCAAAATCGCCAAGACCAAGGGAATGACGGTTCAGCAAAAGCGGATGGCAAAGATTGACTTTCATCTTTCATCCAACCACAAAGACCGCGCGCTCCACCAGTCCTACCTGGACATCCAAGAGTCCTGTGCATTGTTGGGAATTTCGCTGAGCACCATCGAGCTCGCCAAGGGATTCTACAAGCGAATTAGCACGCAAGGCATCACGCGAGGAACCGTCAGGATTGGCATGAAGGCAAACTGTGTATACTATGCCTGCAAGCGCGAGGGCGTTCCGCGGACCCTGCACGAGATCGCCGGTGCATTTGGAATAGAACCCAAGGACATCAGCCGCGTGTCCAACAAATTTCGCGACTGTCTTGACGCCCAGGATACGGAAGAAAGGGTCACGATGGCGAGTGACATGATCCCCAGGTTGATGAGTGAGATTCGTCCGATGTCAAATGGCAGAACCACCTACGGGATTGTGAATCTGTGCAAGCGAATTGAGCGCATGTCAGAATTCATGGGAAAGGTCAGCGGCGGGGTGGCGGGCGCGTGCATTCTTTACTCGCTCAACGACGTCGACATCGAGAAGATCAAGGACGCGACCGGGGTCAGTAAAATAACATTGACCAAGCTCAAGCAAAAGTTGGACATGATAGAGAAGGTCATGATGTGGACAGATGGTTCGTGTCTCAACAACCCCGGACCGGGTGGATGGGGGGTTTTCATCAAGGATGGAGAGGAAGTTCATGAACTTTCCAAAGGGGTCAAGGAGACAACAAATAATCGCATGGAAATTCAGGCGGCCATCGAATCGGTCCGGTGGTGGAGGGAACACGCGTCTCACAAGCATGCTGTAATTCACACGGACTCCAAGTATGTCAAGGATGGCATCACCAAGTGGATGAGCTCTTGGGTCGTAAAAGATTTCAAGGATGTCAAGAATGACGATCTATGGAGAACGCTCAATGAAATAAATTCACCCATGATCGAGTGGAAGTGGGTAAAGGCGCATGCCGGAAATGTAGAAAATGAAAAGGCAGACAAACTTGCTCATGACCAGGCACTTAAACAAAAGGAGATCCTTAAGGGATAATGGAACGACCTTCTTTGTGGATTTCTACACCATGCTACGGAGGACAAGTCCTTCGCGAATACAGCACGTCTATACTCAAGCTTTATACGCTTTGTATTAAAAATAATATAAATGTTCTTTTTGATTCTATGGAAAATGAGAGTCTGATCCCCAGAGGTCGTTGTGTTGCCGTGGGGCGTTTCATGCAGTTGCCCATGGCAAAGAACTTCACCCACTTCATGTTCATCGATGCCGACGTGGAGTTTCAGCCCGAATCCGTCCTCCGACTTTTGTTATCGGGTCACGAGGTATCGGTCGCGTGCTATCCAAAGAAATATGTGAACTTTCAAGGCGCCAAGAACGAAATCATACAAGGCGGCGATCGTCCACTCGAGATGGCGTCTGCCGACTTGGTGGTAAATCTTGGAAAGATGAGCACGGCAGTCGTGAACGGATTCGCCGAGATCCTAGACGGACCCACAGGATTCATGATGATCAAGCGAGAGGTATTCGAGAAGATGGAAAAACACTACCCCGAACTTCACTGCAAGAACGATCACGCAAACAAGGACTTTGATTTTTATCCGGCTCTATTTGATTGTATGATTTGTCCCGTAACCAGGCGCTACCTTTCGGAGGACTACGCATTCTGCCGCCGGTGGCAGCAGATGGGAGGAAAGATTTATGGCGACACGCAGACGGTGCTTGGGCACGTGGGCAACTTGACCTTCAGCGGAACCCTTGGGCATCGTATTAAAAGAATAGCACCAGTAGTTTAAAATGTGGGGTTTCGTTGTTGTTGATGTGAACCACCAGATTGCGGTGAGGACCTTGAGCGTCCTTATTGGACTGACCACGCAACTGACAAGACAAGGTGTAGAGTGGGAGATCAATTACTCATCAAATGATTCCGAAGATAAACGCACCTGGTTAACACACTCTATGAAGAAATATGACACGCTGGTGTTTTTTGACCATGGGACGTCATTTGATCTGAGACCTCTATTTGAAACTCCGTGGCAAAAGGCATGCTCTATGTTGATCATCCCATCTCTCAAAAATACCATAGACTGGGAACGATTTAAAGAAACGTGCACACTTGAGATTGAAGAACCCCTTGGTCAGCGTGCGCTCCAGTTCGATACGCAAGTGAACGAGAAGAAACCAATACCAGGACCCGGGACACAACTTTACCCCGTTACAAATTCAGACGCCCGAGTTTTTCTTTTGGATTGCAAACAGGTCCTTCGCAAGTTGAAAGACAAGAAAGGAAATTTTATTCAGGTTCCTCTAAAGTCCACGGAGTGGGTTAGATTTTTAAAGGAGCGCGGCGTTCAGGTGGCGGCAGCCGTTGACATCCCTTGCACGAACACGATCGCACACAAGTGTGTAAGTGGCTTAGGGAAATCAAACGGATTAAGGATAGATTACAATGCTCCGCCACGTCCAGCAGGTGATGCGAACGAAGCCCCACATGTTCCCAGCACCTCAACCAATATCAATTGAGCGCCAACATTTTGCGCAACTGAACAGCCATCCATACGTGGTTTCTCCAAAGGCAGATGGTGAACGCTTCTTGCTCGTCGTACTAGGCAGCAAGTCTGTGCTCATCAATCGTGCATTTGAAGAAACGGACATAAAGTTTAGATTCAAGAAGGATGCCCACGAAGGCACAATCTTGGATGTGGAAAGAATAGGAAAAAGGATCCTAGTATTCGATGCCTATCAAGTGAATGGTGATGTTATCAAAGATCGACATTTGGAAGAACGACTTCACCATGCCACTATCTTGGTTAAGGGCATCCTCAAGACTTCCAAGGATCCATTCAAGATTGAGATGAAACCGGTTTTCGAGAGGAAGGATTTAGACAAGGCAATCAAGACAGACTTTGGCTACGAGACCGACGGACTCATATTCACCCCAAAGGACGAACCAGCGCGGATAGGGACTCACGAGACCATGTTCAAGTGGAAGCCCCTCGAAAGAAACACAATCGACTTTCAGGTGGTGCCTTCCATCCGGGCAATGGTCTACGGCTACGACCTCTTTGTGCAGGAAAGGGGCAAGTTGCTATGCGAAGCCAGGGTTGCCCACGATCTCATTGACATCCACTGGAGACCCATCATGGATTCCGGAAAGGACGGGGTGGTCATCCTAGAGTGCGAATACATTCAAGGAGAACCCAAATTCTGGCGTCCCATAGGTATCCGCAGGGACAAGACGATGCCGAATGCCAGAAGAACCTTTCAGAGAACCTTGGTGAACATCGAAGAAGACATCCAGTGGTCCGAGTTCCAAATATAAAGAAATAAATTGTTAGTATGTTAATACACATGGAGCCGATCCTTGTTCCGAACCCATCTCGCTTCACTACATTTCCCATAAAGTATCCAGATCTATGGAAACTGTACAAGAAGGCTATTGCTTCCTTTTGGACCACGGAAGAGGTTGATCTTTCTGCCGACATGAATGATTGGAATAAGATGAACGACCAGGAGAGATATTTCATCAAACATGTTCTTGCATTCTTTGCGGGTTCGGACGGTATCGTGATGGAAAATCTCAACTTGAACTTTGCTTCGGAGGTCCAGATTTCCGAAGCCAGGTCGTTCTACAGTTATCAGGAGTTCAACGAGGCCATCCACGGGGAGACCTACAGTCTGCTCATCGATACCTACGTGGACGACCACGACGAGAAGACCAAGTTGTTCAAGGCGATCGAGACCATCCCGTGCATCCAAAAGAAGGCCGAGTGGGCGATGAATTGGTTCAACAGGGATCGACCATTTGTCGAGAGGCTGGTGGCGTTCTCATGTGTCGAGGGCATCTTTTTCAGTGGTGCCTTCTGTGCCATCTACTGGCTGAAGAAGCGCGGACTTATGCCCGGTCTGTGCTTTTCGAACGAACTGATTTCGCGGGACGAGGGACTTCACTGCGACTTTGCGGTGGCGCTTTACCACCACCTCGAGCAGAAGCCGTCCGCCGAGCGGATCCAGGACATCGTGCGGAGTGCGGTTCACATCGAGACCGAGTTCATCTGCGACGCGCTTCCGTGCAGACTGATTGGGATGAATTCCGATAGCATGACCACCTACATTCAGTTTGTGGCGGACAGGCTATTGAAGCAGTTTGGTGTGGCACCCATCTGGAACGCGAAGAATCCGTTCGATTTTATGGAGATGATTTCACTGGAAGGCAAGACTTCATTCTTCGAAAAGCGGGTAAGCGAATACAGCAAGATGGGCGTGGGAAGTGACGCCAACAAGTCCATCAGTTTCGAAGACGATTTTTAAAGATGTCCCTTGCGATCGAGCGCAGGTGTGGCACCGGAAAGGGTGTCTGGTTGTCCAGTGCGACGTTCAGGACGTCACCGTTGTCCCCAGTGTGTTCAAATGAAAAGCAAAGGATTGCCTTGCAGAGGTATTCCAGACCCTTTTCCTTTGGATTTCTAGAAGGCTTGAGTTCAATCAGGTTGGCTTCAAGATATTGTCTGAACACGGTTCGGTCTTCCATTTATTTAATTTAAATCCATATCTTTAATAAGGATGAATTTGTATATTCTAATTATTGCGGCTATACTCTTGCTCGCCATAATCCTAAACGACCCTATGGATCCCCAGGAGCTTGCCAGATTCTATGCACCCACCAAGACTGTCTGGGGTGGTAGTGTGATATCTGCACCGCCCTTAATCACGGGACCTCCCAATCACACAGAGGCGTATCTGAATAATGAAAAAACTGACATTTTGCCCGGGAGACGAGTCAACCATACAAACGGTCACACGATCACCGAGAGTGTTCAACAGATATCGGTGCCCATGCGCAATGTCTCGGGCTATGTCGATCCAAGCGATCCCCCGCCGCTCCCTGGAATCAAAATAAGGGACGCCAACGGTCTCACGGTCATCGAGGGGGCTCCGGAGATCATCTTGCCTCCGGTGGTGTATGGAATTTCTCTCAGATAATATTAATAATGTTTCTCTACGAAGACTTCAGTTTGATTGTGATTGTGGCGTTGTTCTATGGCTGGCTCTACAGCAGGATGCCCAAGGACTCCTTTGGATTCGCCAATGTCTTGGACCCCTATTACTTCAGTTTCAGTACAACGTCTACGGTGGGCTACGGTGACTTCTCTCCCAAGACCCCTGCCGCCAAGGCGTTGGTGATGTCCCAACATGCGATTATGATGACCGGGATGGTTGCGCTTTTGTCAACTCGTTTAATGAATAAGTAATAATAGTAATAAGATGATCACGCTTCAGCAGATCGACATGTACAGCGGTGTCTGGTACGAGCAGGCATCCATGAAACGAGGTTTCAATGCAGAGGGTCAGATGGACTGCATTGGAACTCGTGGAATTTACAAGCAAATTAGCAAGGACGCTCCGGTTCTGGAGGCTGACACCAAGTGTCGCCACGGAAGTTCGACCGCACCCCTGACCGGCATCAAGGGCAGGGTGGATTGCACCACGACGCCGTGCAAGTTGACGTTCCCGATTCTTCCATGGATTCGCGCGGAATACAACATATTGAACACGGACTTCAAGCGTTTCTCCATCGTGAGTGCCGGACCCGACTTCATTCAAGTGTATTCACGGAAGCCGTGTCTGAATCCTAAGGAGCGGATGGCACTCAAAGAGATGGTCAAGAACTTTGGCTACGATCCGAACGACCTCAAGGACACACCCACGGAGTGTGACGCGGAACAAGTGGACATAATGATTCAAGATGCTGTCGACGTTTTAAACATTTAATTCAACTAATTAGAAATGCTTCTCGAGTTGAATTATAAAGCCCGTTGTGACACACCGAGTGACATCAATGAACATCTTCCTACGTTATGTGATCTTGCCAAGGACTGTAACTCGGTCATAGAGTTGGGTGTCCGCGGTGTCGTGAGTTCGTGGGCATTTGCCGCGGGACTTCCGGAGGGTTCTAGGATGTTTATGAATGATCTTGAACCATGTAAGGTTGATCAATTTGTTAGAACGGCAAAAATGGAGAAGAACATTGATGCCACATTCGTCCACGGAAGTGACCTTGAGATACCCCTTCCCGAACCAGCGGACTTGGTTTTCATCGATACGTGGCACGTCTATGCTCAGCTTAAGCGCGAACTGGAACGCTACGAGCCACTGGCTAACAAGTACATAGTCATGCACGACACCACGGTGGATGAGTGGCTAGGTGAAACCGTACGTTTGGGATGGTCCGCTGAAGAGCAATCCAAGACGACGGGATTTCCGGTAGAAGAGATAAACAAGGGTCTATGGCCGGCGGTCAAAGAGTTCCTTGAGACCCACGAGGGTAAGTGGGAGATAAAGGAGCGCTACACTAACAACAACGGTCTCACCATACTTAGTCGAGTTCGCGAACAAACAGATTGAAGTCGCTCACCATCTGAGTGACCACTGGAAACTGCTTCCAGTGAGAAAATGGTTTGTCTTCACCGATACACAAGGCAATTTTTTCAAGAGGGAATCCAGTTTTGAGAATCTCTTGAAGATTGTGCAACGAAGTGCCTCGCATGATGGAAGGAAATAGAACGAGGTCATACTCTCCCTGCACAAGTCGCCTGGTGACATCTTCGGGATTCACCTTGGACTTTGCAGAAGCTGGAAGAAGTTTTGAATAGTTGAAACCGCGACCATAGAGTTCCGCCACGTCCTTTTCGTAGTCGTCGTAGGCGTAAGGAATCTCTTCGAGACAGTCCATATTGTCGCCAAAGAGTTCCTTGCATCCGTAAAATAGTCCCAATGAGAGGTAGTCTGGCATCAGCGGAACCGCGTTATCCATGAACAGGACACGCTTGGGGTTGGTCACTCCCATGGAATCACAAATGTATTTGACCATGGCGGGCGACGTGAGGTGCTTCATGAAGTGGTCACGCCACTCGAATGGATTTGCCTCCTTGCCCTTGTCAAAAAGTTCCTTATTGTAGTGGGTCATGGTGAACTTGGGAATGGTCCACGGCTCCTCAAATAGAGGTACTGACCCGGCAGCCAGAATCTCGAGGTGGCGCATGCAGTCAAATCCTGCCTTCTTTTGAGTGTAAGCATACTTGGACTGGGCGTATTCCTCCAGATAGGCATCCTGATCGTCGAATGAATACGGTTCACCGGGAACGATATCACTGATTTCCTTGGTCTTGGTGGTCCTCATGGGAAGGATTCGAGATGAAGGAAAGCAGAAACTGATTGGGTAAAGCATTTCCAATTAAAGGTTTCATTTGTTTAACATGTAAATGAACTTGGTTGAGATCGTGGAAACATCTTTTGAAAAAGCTGATAAATGTGAATCTAAAATTGATTTTTATATAAGGGTTATGCAAGGTATGTCTGGACTTAAAACTAGACATTTTTATAATAATCTTGGTTCGCATGAAGGTGCAAGATATCTAGAAGTTGGAACGTGGGCGGGGAGTTCAATTTGTTCTTTCATGAAAGGGAACAAGGCAAAGTGTATCTGTATTGACAACTGGTCTGAGTTTGGAGGACCAAAAGACACTTTCATGATTCACTTTAATGAATATAAAGGCGATAATGATGCTACTTTTATAGAAAGTAATTGCTGGGATGTTAACCCTTCTGATCTTGGAAAGTTCAATATGTATATGTATGATGGAGCACATGACAAAGAATCGCATCACAAAGCACTTTCACATTTCATGGAAGCTCTTGATGAAGAATTTATCTACATCGTTGATGACTGGAATGTTGAACATATAAGGCAGGGTACAGAAGACGCGCTTATTTCAAACAACCTTGAAGTTGTTTATAAAAAGGAGATATTTACAGATAAAAATCCAGGTGCACAAAATGGTGTTAATTTGAATGATTGGCACAATGGAATTGTTGTCTATGTTTTACGCAAACTTCCTAGCACATAATTGATAACTTTCATAAACTATTTGATATTTGTGAATATTTACATTCAAAAATGATTCAATTCCAATTTTAGGTCTTGCGAAATCGGGAAATCTATTGATTTGCCATAAATAATCATCGAATAATATGATGCCACCATTGACAAGCAAGCGATCACATAATAAGGCATCCAATAAAACATCAGTCGCGAAATGTGATCCATCAACGTAGATAAAATCAAATTGACCTTCCAACTTTGGCAACATAGTATGAGATGATTCCTTGTACCATGTTACTTTATCACCGACATTATCCTTGAAATTTTCAAATACCTTTTCGAAGTTGACCGGTATTGTTCTAAAATCTTCAGATCCTTTCCATGTATCGATGCAAACCATTTCCTTAATGTCCATGTTGTCGAGCCACCATGCCGTCGAGCGACCTTCGAATGACCCAATTTCCAAGGCTCTCAATTCCTTCTTACCTTCCCACAGGGGAAGAAACTTTTCCTTCAATACAGGGACTTGATTCTCATGCCAGTTTTGGTCAAACTCGAACTTCATTTGAATAATAGTTCATCATTTTCTTAATTCCATCCTTCAACGAAACACTTGGTTCCCATCGGAGAACAGACTTGGCCAGACCAATATCCGGTTTGCGTCTCTTCGGGTCGTCGGAAGTTCCCGGAAGGTGTATTATCCTACCATGTGGATTCACAACCTTGGCGAGTTGCTTGATCGTATATTCGTTTGGATTTCCTATGTTGATGGGACCACGAAGTCCGGAATCCATCATGCGAATCAGACCCTCGATGGTATCGTCCACATACTGAAAACAACGCGTCTGCTTGCCGCTTCCATAGATGGTCATGGGTTCTCCACGAAGTGTCTGGGTTATGAAGTTCGTCATGACCCTCCCATCGTCAGGATTCATACCGGGTCCGTAGGTATTAAATAGTCTAACTATGGCAGTATTTGTGCCGTGCATCTTGTTGTGATCCATGACCAACGTTTCGGCGACCCGCTTGCCTTCGTCGTAGCACGATCGTTCTCCTATGGGATTCACGTTGCCCCAGTAATCTTCTTTTTGCGGGTGCCTCAAAGGATCGCCATAGACTTCCGATGTCGAGGTGAATAACATACGGGCTTCGGATCTTTTCGCGAGTTCAAGCATGTTCAGTGTTCCCATGAAGCAAGTCTTGGCTGTGTGGATGGGATCCAACTTATAGGCGGGTGGACTCGCTGGGCATGCGAGATGATAAATCTGGTGCAGGTCATCGAAATGAATCGGGTCTATCACATCATGACACACGAAGCGAAAGTTTGGATCGTTGGGACAATTATTTCTGTCTCCAGTAAGAAGGTTGTCTATGCCAATCACATAGTGACCTTCTTTCAAAAGACGTTTCACGAGATGGGACCCAAGAAAGCCACAGGACCCTGTCACGAGAATATTCATTAACTAGTCATTTGATTATATCTTTAAATACCCGATTCTTGATTTCAATCTGAATATGTTCCACGGGCAAGTATTTACGAATGATGTTTTCAATTTCCAATTCACTGTAACTGTCATTGCACGAATATACATCCATGGCGAACTTTCCGTGCTCGGGCCATGTGTGGATAGACAAGTGGGACTCGGACAGCAGAAACAAACTCGTGACCCCATAGGGTTCAAACTGATGAGTCGATGTCCTTAGTACCGTGAGTTTGCAAACTTTCGCAATTTCCCTGAGGATCTTTTTTAGTCGATTTGAGTCATTCAAAGGACTGGTCGCGGGTTCATCGTCATGCTTGATGGACACCTCAAAGAGCGCTACCTTTCCCAGGTCAATCATTTATCGTAAAATTACCGAAGAAAAAAGGAAAGAAAAACGAACATGACCGAACCAGCCGCCCTGAGCATTACGGCTCTGGAAGTATCAGCCTCTGCATAAGGAATCTCGATATCGCTCGCGAAGTCGCTCACGTAGTCGCTTGTGTAGTTGCTTGTGTAATTGTCCATCGTAAAGTTCTCTGTGACCGTCTCAAGAAGCAGCCTGGTTATCGTCATGTTACTATACCTTAGAAGAAATTGTTTAATTATCTTGCGCACAAGGACGTTGCCTCATTGTAGCATTCCTCGAATCTCTCGTAAGTCACGTCAGATTCAAACACTTCCTCTAGAGATTTGAAAAGATAACGCGGATTCGTCGTCATGTGATGAAAGTCTATGAATTTGGTGGGGATTCCGTAACGCGTCATAACCTGAATGTATTCTGCCATACATTTATTATAAAATAGTATCTGCTCTTCCTTCGTATTGGCGTTCCACAATCCTCCTGCACCCTTAGATGAAGTCATTTCTTCAGGCATAGGATCATTCAAGAGTCCCTGTTCCTCTGTGTTTTTGTAACGCGATTTGGTGGCTTCCGTAAAGTGTCTCACCGGAATGATGACCAACTTTGGAACTTGTTTACATTCAACAATGTATTGTTCCATCATGAAGATAAATCCTGGATTTTTGGCAATCTTGTATTTTCCGGGCTGTTCTTCTAGACCTCCTTTGGTCTTGTCGTGAATGTTTTCCTTCAATGTTTCACGAGTAAACCCCGTGTCCATACCAAGAAGAGTGAAAAGTGCAACCAGAAATGTGGTGCCACAGCGACCCGTTCCAGTAATGAGTATACTCT
>Ga0222715_10000711_pt1 | contig 33198 bp, 30 predicted proteins | sample C33_9DmetaG_FD_165056 | JGI IMG/M metagenome (GOLD analysis project Ga0222715, IMG submission 165056) | Estuarine water microbial communities from San Francisco Bay, California, United States - C33_9D | ecosystem: Environmental > Aquatic > Marine > Unclassified | place: USA: California...
TTGGTTTATTACTTAAATCATTATATGAACCTGAAGTAGCTACTGAAGCTAAGCTTGAAGTATTTGCTTTAAGTGCTAATGCATTATCTACATATGTTGTTAAAGCATAGCCAGTAAGGTCTGAACTTTGAAGTGGTGTATAACCAAGCTTATCAGTAATTGCTGTTGTATGTAATGCACTAGCTGTAACCGAATTAGTAGGATATGTTAATGTTTTACTAGATAAATCTAGTGTTGTATGGAGTTTGGCCGCAGTAATCTCACCGTCAGGAATATCTGCCACAGTGATTGCACCAGCAGCAATTTGATCTGATGTGATTGCACCAACCGCAATATTTGAACTTTTGACTCGAGTAACCATTATTTACCTTACTAATATTAATTAAGTCTATTTTCTAATTCATTTACTTTTGCAGTTAACTCTTGAATAGATTTAACAAGAATTGGTATTAATTTACCATATGCAGCTTCGAGTTTTTCGGGATTTGTATCATATACTAAACCTGGAATATCTACACCTGTAGTTTCTTGAACACTTTGTAAATCTTGAGCAATAAAACCAGTATCAGGTTCATTAACCTTAGCACCATCTCTCATATTCCATGTAAATTTAACAGGGCGTAATTCATTTACAAAATCTAATCCTGCGGGCAAATCTTCAATATCTGTTTTATCTCTTGCATCAGATAAAGATGTAATAGAAGTTACTTGACAACGTAATGCAGATATTGAACTATTGCCTAATGTAATTTCGTTACTTACAGTATTTGTTGAAAGCGCAGCTTGATAGCCTAATAAAGTGTTATTTGATCCTGTTGCTTGAGCGCCTGAAGAACCACCAGTATCTGCCCCAACAATCGTAGTATTAGTTGCACCTGCAAAATAACGACCAGCTGAATGACCTACATATGTGTTACTACTAATAGCATTGCCATTACTATATCCAGCATATCCGCCAATAAATGTATTATAATAAGCAGAACCTGTACTTGCCCATCCTGCTCTAAATCCTACAATAACAGATTCCTTACTAGAACATGCTGTGGGTGATTGTTGTGCCTGCATTCCAATTACAACATTACCATCACCATTACAGTTTTTTAAAGCACTAGTACCAATTGCAATATTATTATCACCACCAAATCCTAACGAATTAGGTCCAATACCTATAGCAATATTGTCAGTTTTATAATTACTAGCAGCCATAGCATCAAGTCCTATCGCAATAGTTCTAGTACCAGTTGTATTTGTTTGAAAAGCATTTTTGCCTATAGCAATATTATCTCCACCAGTAGTGATGGATTTACCAGCATTTGTTCCTGCAAGAAAACAATCAGATGCAGTAGTAACTGTATTAGCAAAATTAGTAAGGTTAGCACTATAAAGGTTACCTGTACCGGTGGTTGCAAATTCTCCGCCGCCGCCGCCTTGTGCAACCCATGCATAATCTCCAGATGTCCATGATAATACATAACCATCTGTTGGATTTGATTGGTTAAGATGTGTGTCTACATCTGAGTTTGTGTATAATGCTGATTCTAAAGCTAAAGGGTGACCACCGTTTGTTGAACCGTCCATAACAACCAAAGTATTCTTGGTCGTATCCATAAAAAATTCACCGATAGCTCCTGCCTCAGAGGCTAGATTGGTTGTGGTATCTCTTCTGTGTTGTAATGTTTTTGCCATTTTCTTTAACCTAAATTGATTATTATATATTTATACTATTATTAATTTAAATCTTCACTTCCAGAACCTGATCCTAAATCTTCAGATCCAGATAATGATTGTAAATCACCGGATGAAGTTGGTGCTGTTCTTGCCACTAATAATGTTCTTACTAAATCAAATGTTGTATTAGCATTTGCTGGTGTTGCTATTAGTTGTAATGTTGATCCATTTAATTGTGCACTCACTGTAAATAAACTTGCATTAGAATATATTGTTGCATATTCAGTAATGAATACATCAGTTTCATTATGATTTAATAATATTTCTGTTGAGTGTACATCTGAACCATTTACTGCTTGTAAAATATACTTAGCTGTTCTATATGTAGTAGCAGACCATGAATCAATAACTTGATTTGCTGTTGTTGTGGTTGTAGTAGCAGTATTTTCATTAATATTATTTGTAGTTAATATTGGAACTTGTGCACCAGTACTTACGACTTCAACTGTATCAGTATTTAATAAAGAATCCGTAAACGAAATAGTTGTACCATCAGTTGCAGTAAAGTCATCACCAGCTACTAATTTAATACCATTTTGATATACTTCAACACTGTTTGGATCATACGCTAATGTCTCACCATTATCATCTGCTCCTGTTATTGAAGATTGTGTAGATGTAATAGAATATAAAAATCTTATATAATTAACATTAACTTGTGTAGCTGAACCACTTGAAATAATGCGAACATCAATATTATCATTTAATGCTGGAGCTGTTACAAATGTAAGAGTATTTTCAGATAGTGAATAATCTACTGGATCTTGTACAACCCCATTAAGAGAAACAATGGCATATCCATCATCAGTTGCGCCGCGCGTTAATGTAAAATCTACTGTAGTATTATCACCAGTAAAAGTATCTGTAGTAACAGTGACACCGTATGCATAAGATGCTCCAGATCCACCAGATTGATCTACAAATGAAAGGTTACCTGAACCGTCTGTTGATAATACTTGATTTGCTGTACCATCTGTTGTTGGTAATGTAAATGTCGTTACAAATGATTGTAAATTAGAATCATATGCTAATACTGTTGAACCAATGTCTGATGATTGTAAATATGAAGATAAGTCAGGTGGAGTATATGTAAATACACCATTAGTATTATTATATGATAAAGATGCTGTACCCGCTGCAGCTGTAGTAACAGATAAATCTGTATATTGAATACCGCCACCACCAAGTGCACCAACAGAAGACCAAGCATAATCAGTACCATTCCAATATAATACTTGACTTGAAGATGCTGTACTAGTATTAAGATGAGTATCTACATCATTATTAGTATAACCTGCATTATCTACCCAATCATAATCAGTACCATTCCAACTAAGCACATATCCTGCAGTTGGATTACTTTGATTTAAATGTAAATCAATTGCTGCATTTAGACTAGATATTGGTTGATAACTTGCTAATTGACTGTCATTTGCTAATTTATTCCATGAACCACCGTGAGCAAAATACATAGCTCCATCTGAATGACTATGCGCAATTGCACCATGATATGTTGTAGCATTTGGAAAATCTGATTGATTAGCGTAATAGAAAGGAATTACGGCTGTAGTTGTGGTGGTTGCACCATTCGTAACAACATCATCGAGAGTTGCTTCAGTTTGAGCACTCTCAAGAAAATATTTGATATTATTTGATGAATCTTTGTAGTAAAGTTTGCCGTCTGTATAGTTAAGGGCTACTTCACCATATGCTAAATCACTCGTTGTAGGAACGCGTGCAGCAACTGAAGATTTCTTCAGTAAAACCTGATTTGCCATGTTCTATTACCTAAAAAGGGTTCAATAAGGTATAAAAATACCTGTTATTATTTATTAATATGTACCGCCGTCGATATTGAAACCATCAATATCAGATGTTCCTGCACCTGCACCAACTAAATTAGTACCAACATACATTGTACCACTCATACCAATACCGCCTGTAACAACAAGTGTACCAGTCGTTGTGCTTGTAGAAGCTGTATTAGCAGTTAATGTTGTAGCACCGCTTGCTGTTAATGTTGTAAATGCACCTGTAGAAGTTGTTGTAGCACCAATCGGTGTATTATCAACTGTACCACCAGAGATTGTTAAATCATTAGCAACATATGCGTCTTGAATAACATCAGCATTCCAAATACCAACAGTAACTGTACCAAGAGTTGTGATAGATGTCTGACCAACATATGTTGATGCAATATCGATATCATTTGCATTAACTGTAATTCTATTTGCTGTACCAACTACATCTACTACACCAGAAGTAAATGTTAAACCAGCACCAGCAACTGTTGGAGCAAGTTCTACATTATCAGAAGCAATTTGTAAACCATTAGCTGTGTTAACTTCTAATGTATAACCGTTTTTACTTAAACCATCACCAGCAATAAGTGTACCTGATGATGAGAATAATGTCCATTCAATATCATCTGTACCAATTGTAAGTGGATTATCAGATACAACCACAAAACCTGTGTTATCGTTAACTGTACCTTCTTCAACAAAGACAAATGTGCCAGCATTTAATTCTGCAGGTTGGTCAGCATCTGTAGATCTTGATGGTGCACCTGAAGCAGCAACAATATAGATACCGTTTTCAGAAGCATCAACTTGGTTTTTAACAAGAACTCTATCACCAGTAGCAAGTGTTACACCGTCAATAGTATCACCGTTTTCTAAATCACTAGCAAGAGTTATTGCAGCTGTTGTAGCAGCACGTACTGAATTCTTAATATCTAAACCAGATCTTGCAGCATCTACATAGTATTTTGTAGCAGCATCTTGATCATTAATTGGTTCAGCAAGATTTGTAATACGGTTATTATTAACATCAACATTACTGGTAGGATTAAGTGTAAGATCTCCAGTAGATGTACTAATTGTATTACCATCAATATTAACATTATCAACAGTAACAGATGTTAATCCAGCAATATCTGTAGTTGTTTCACCATTATTTAATGATGATGTACCAAGAGTAATTGTATTAGCAACAACATTACCATTTGTAACTGTAAAGTCTGTTGAATTAAAAGAAGCAACACCTTTATTAGATGAAGAAGCATCTTCACCAGAAACTGTAATTGTTTGGTTACCTGCAACTACATCAATACCTTCACCACCAGTAATTGTTAATGTTTGTGAAAGTAAATCAACTGAACCTGTACCAGATTCACCAGCAAGATTTAATGTAGTAGCAACACTTACTGAACCTGCAGCAGTTAATCGACCTTGCTGATCAACAGTAAATGTAGGAATTTGAGTTGTAGAACCATATGCACCTGGAGTAACTGCTGTGTCATCTAATGTTAATGTTACAACACCAGTTGCATCATTATAAGTATCTGTAATACCTGTACCACCATCTACAGCAACAGAAGCAGCATCTTGAATATATTCGTCAAGGGAAACGAGTGAAGATGTACTTGTTTGATAGATATATGGATTATATAAGTTAACAGCACCAGTACCATCTGGATCAATATTAATATCACCATTAGTATTTGTTGAAGATAATGTATTACCGTCTAATGTTAAATTATCAACATTTAATACATTAATCTTACTATTTGAATCTACAACAAGTGCAGAATCAGCAGTAAGAGTACCCGCTGTGTGATCTAATCGGTCAGTAAAATATTTACCACCAATAACAACATGATTTGCAGCGTTACCATTGGTTTCTGTACCAAAACCTATATATAACCGATCACCGCCGTTTGATCCGTTATCAGTTAACGCAGAATAAGCTAATTCACCTGCTGCTAGCGTACTAGGATTTCCTGAAACCCCTGATCGTTTAATTCTTATGATTGATGCCATCTTTTAATCCCTTATTTAAAATTCGCCCGCTTCTACTTCTTGTTTTTCGAGTAGTTTACCTGCAATCCACTTGGATGTAGCTGTACTATATATTAGTAAAGATCCATCTTGTAAACCGTTTGTTGTTGAATCTACGTTTGAAATGTCTTCTACATTACCGGTAGTTGAAGATAGGCCTTGTTCGCCTACAGTAGTCACTGTCGTACTGGATTCTTGTTCAACCGTTACGTAAATATCGTCTGCCATAATTTTATATCTGTGTTATTTCTGGTGTAACGATTATTATACCTTCAAGCACTCTTCGTTTTTCACCAATTGATGATGTAATTTCTACATCATATAAGTATCTTCCTGGTTTTATTGCACTTGTTTGAGTTGCTGTTAATGCCAACCTTATTTTTCCTGCTAACTGTGAATAAACAGTTGCAGTAAAATCATACGCTGTCTGAGATGCATAAGATTTTCTTATTTGCGACTTAACAGTATAACCAGTTAAGTTTAAAGGATCGCCGTTACTTTGATTTGCTGTAACGATGATACTATAATCTGCGCCTGCATCTATGTATAAGTTTGTTATCGTTGCCATTTACTTATTCTTTATATTATTTATAAAAATTTATTATCGTAATTAGTACATAATAATTCTAATTGCCATAGTTTACCTTATAATCATAAATGAAACTTCATCGTAATCTTGAGGAGAACCAAAACCACTTCCTCCGTCAGCATATACAGTTTGGAAATTAAATGATGTAGCTGTTTTTACTGGGCTAACTGAAGGTCCACCAGCTGCAATAAATATGGCATTTAAATAAACATTTTCTACTGAACTTTCACCACAAGTACCAATAATCGCATAATTAGCATCTGGCATCGCAGTAGTAAATGTTACTGTATATACACCTGTTGAATTTTTAACAATGCTTGCAATATTTCCTGATGCTCGAGGAGTGATTGTTCCTGTTAATGTACCATTAAAGTTAGCCCAGGCTCTTGTCCCATAGTATGGTGCTAAACCTGTTGTTTTTGTAATGTCATTTACGTCGTTCCAAGAAAAACTACCATCACCATCTGATCTTAAAAATTGACTATTGCTTCCATTACCTGAAACATTTAATTGCTCAGCATTAACTGAGTTTGCTGCAATTTTATCATTTGTAATAGCATCATTTGCAATCTTTGAAGTAGTTATTGCATTATCTTCTACTACATCTGTATTTATTTTAGTGTTTGCCATGTATTATCCTTATACCTTCATTATATAACACAATGCATAATATGGAGGTAAGTTAGCATCTGTTACGCTAGAACCTTCAGTAGAGGTTGTTATTGACAATGAAGTGCTATTATATCCTTTATTTTGAAATCTTAAGGCGCGACTTCCACCGTCATTACGTCCTGATGTAATCCATGGACTAATAGTTCCATCTTCAGCAATATCTGTAGAACCACCATTAGCTCCAGTCGACAATTCAACTCTTGCTAAATAATTATTTCTATAAGATCCTGTTCCTGTGTGACTGTGACTTGGTACAATAGCATCTTTGCTACCACCAGAAGCTCCAACTGCATACGATCCGGTAGCACCTACAACAAATCGATTAATTAAGTTAGGTGTTCCATTTGTACCATCACACAATGCCCAACCGTTTGGTATATTTGTTGATAATCCTGACCATAAGATAATACCACCAACTGGCATTGTATATGGTGTAACATCATTGACAACTTCATCAATAGCAGCTTGAACATTAGTTGCAGATATTGTACCTGATGGTGAATATGTAATATCAGTTGCAGGTATTGCATAATCAAAATAAGCATCAACTTCAGCAAGTACTTCAACTCCAGCAGATACTCCACCGCTTAATGTAAATGATGTAGTACTTGTTTCAGTATAAGCAGAATCAAACTGTCTAACACCATTAATATAAACTCTTAACTGATTTGAACCAGGAACATAAGCAGGAGCAGTAAATACTGTTTGGTTTGCTGTAGCAGTAGTAATAACTCTTGTTGAATCAACACGAGTACCTGAAGAAGCAATTGCTCCGGTTTCTGCTTGCCAATAGTATGAACCTTCACCACCTGTTTTTAATACATAACCTGAAACTTCACCACTTGGCAATAAATTATTTAATGCAGCTGTAGTACTATTGCCTCCAGTCCCGCCTTTATTTACTGGTAATACTTCAGTAATAGTTGCAGCAGTACCAGTAACATTTCCGGTTACATTACCAGTTAAATTGCCAGTAATTGTAGTTGCAGCAATACCACCAGTACCATTTCTAGCAACTAACGTATTTGCTGTAGCAGTAATAGAAGGATTTAAGCCATCAACTAAATCGGCATCTAATCCAGAAGATGCTCCGTCAACAGTTTTTAACTTTGTAAGGATATCCGCAGCAGTAAATGCTGTTGTATTTAATTTACTACCTAACTCTGTATTAATGTTTGAAAAGTTATTATCCATCTCAGTAATGGATAAAGGTGATCCTTTTAAACTTCTTAACGTTATATTTGCCATGTTTATCTTTTAGTAATTGTATTTTTAACTTCTTCTATAGCTGCCATCCAATTTCCATTTTCTAAATTTCCACTTTTAATATCATGGTATAGCATATCTAATTGTTCTCTTAGTGGTGGATACATATTAGATCTAAGTCTATCAAATTCTGAAATTTCTCCTTGATACTTTTCTGGATTGTATGCCATATTTATTCCTTATGTTTTTATTATAAAGCCTATACCTGTATACGGAGGTAGATTAGCATTTGTTCCACTAGAACCTTCAGTAGAGTTAGTTACTGATATACCTGTTGTAGCGGACTGTGTTGCAGATGTCCATGAACAACAACGAGCTCCTGTTGCAACCATATATGGACCAGACCAACCACCTACGTCATATCCACCTGATGTTGAATTACTACCAATTACATGAGTATGTCCAGGATCAGTTACAGTTGCTGTATGTGTATGACTTACCACAACGGCATCTTTACTACCGCCTTGTGCATTTAAAGCGTAATTATTTCCAGCTCCTATTGGGAATCGATCAGCAAAATTAGGCAAATTAAATGTTGTTGTTCCATTGCCCGATCCGTATACTGTTCCAATTACAGAAAATAATGTAGCATATGTAGATCGACTTACAGCAGATCCATCACATAATAACCATCCAGCAGGAGCAGCAGCAGTTGGCCACATCATTAACATTCCTGATTGAAATGCAGTTGACCATGATGGAGCTGAACCTGTACCATTTGATGTTAAAACTTGTCCAGCGCTTCCGGCAATACTGTTTAATGATAGTTGACCAGTTATATTTAATGATGTAGCAGTAACACTTAAACCAGAAATTGCACCACCTGTTATTGATACATTATTACTATTTTGTGTTGCTAATGATCCTAAACCTAAATTTAATCTTGCATTTGCATTTGTAGTTGCACCGGTTCCGCCGTTTGCAACAGCAACTGTTCCAGATACATTACTAGCATTTCCTGTTACAGTTCCGGTTAAATTACCAGTTACATTACCAGTAACATTTCCAACAAATGTAGTAGCTGTGATTCTTCCTGAACCATCTCTAGCAGCAAGTGTATTTGATGCTGCAGTAATATCTGGATTTAAACCATCAACTAAATCGGCATCTAGCCCTGAAGAAGCACCATCTACAGTTTTTAACTTTATAAGAATGTCAGAAGCTGTATAACTAGAAATATTTAGTTTTGTTCCAAGTTCAGTATTAATATTAGAAAAGTTATCATCTACTTCTGTAATAGAAAGTGGAGCTCCTTTTAAACTTCTAAGTGTAATTGATGCCATTTATTATACGTTCCACAAATTATCAAGATGCATTACGCATGCCCATAATGTTCCTTCTGATGTTTTTGTAATACCATGTGTTGTACTTAATTGAAATGTAATACCTTTACCTTCAGGCACAATAACTTCTTCATCACCAATAGTAATATTACCTGCACCTTTAAGGTTATAGCTTGTAACCCATGCTGCTGACGGTTCATTTTCCCAAGTTCTTGATATATCAACTTGGCCGGTTGTTGCAGGTAATTCTAAGAACCATTTAGCAACAGCTTTTTCATCTGCAGGATTTGGAAAATTATCCATAAATGTTTTACGTTGGTGTCTTGTCCAACCATTTAAGTATTTACTAAAGTTATAAACACTTAGATTATTAGGACCATTAACTCCTACACGTCTTCTATAAGAAGTAGCAGGTTGCATGTAAACTTCACTCTGCAATCCTAACAAAGCATTTTTATTTTCTTCAGTCAAATTATCCAATATTTTATACATATTATCCTCTTTCGTACAGATACATTAATGTGTATCTTAAATTCTTTACAGGTGGTACAGAGTGTCTAACACCCAGTTTATTAAAAATTATTGCTCTACCTTCTTCATCAGGGTAGTGTGTATCTTCAATTTGTATTCCATCTTCACTATTTTGAAGATTAATTAATACATTATATGTATATGTAGTTTTATCTATATGTTCTGGCATAAAATCACCAGGTTCATACTTATTAACTACAACTTCAGCTAAAGTACTTCCTTCAAATTCAGGAGCTAAACTCTTTAACTTTTCTAATGCAACCTTGCCAAGTGTTTCGTTTAATGCAACGTTATAACTACAATCTAAATCTTCACTTGTTGCTCGATAATAATCCATCTTATCGCGTTTAACAAACCGTGCAGGATGAAGACTTTGTATTTCTTCTAGTGCTTCCTTACACTTCTGGCTTGGCCAAAACATCTGGCGAAAGCTCACGTGGTCCGATAAGTTCATGTATACCACCTTCTAATCTATTTTCGTATGTTGTTTTTTCTTCTTCTAAAGATACAAACTTATATGCAGGATCATTCATTAATGATTCTTTATATAATTTATTGTTTGCTCTAACTTCAGCGATATAGTCTCTCATTTCTAAGAATGTTTCATCTTCAACATTTAATGCAGCAGAAATTTTTTCAAGTAATTGTTCTTGTATTTCTAATCGTTTATAAACACCATATGATTTATCAATTTTAAATTGAGCAGCATTATCTAAAGCTGCTTCGTACATTGTAACTGGCTGATCTTGTATATTTACAATTTCGAAATTGTCGTATTTTCCAACTAATTCTTGTGTTGCTAGATCTATTTCAACTTCAGCAAAGCTAAAATAGTCATGATTAAACATACTTTTATCCTCTTGATATCGGAATAATCCAATAAATTCACCTGTAATTTTATTAAATTGTGCTAGGTATTTGTTTGTACCTTCAGGTGCTAAACCCGCATATAGTTTTGATAATTCGCTCATATTTTTACCTTATGTTCTACTTGATAATAGTACCCAAGTATCAGCCGCTGTTGTCTTAATATAAATCCTGTAATCGTTAACAGTTGATGTTGCAGTACCATTACCTGCCCAATACGATTGAGTAAAACGATATAACATTGCAACAATAGATCCTCGCGGTAGTGATTGAAGTCCAGTTAATGATGCACTTGGATCACCAGTTAAATCAATCCAGATAATATCAGCATCAGAAGCAACTGCAGCGTCTACATATTGTTTTGTTGCTGCATGTAAATTCGCAGTAGGATTACTGTGTAATGTTAAGAACCCTGTCATTGTATCGCCAGAGCTTGCAACTGTATTTGTATCTACATAGTTTCTTGTAGCAATAACTTGTAAGTTTTCATTCGGAACTACAAGGTTAACTGTTGTTGAAGTTGGTAAGCCTGATAATTGGAATCCAAATTTTTTCGTAGGATCATTGTTATCTTTTAATAAGAAATTATTATCAATAAATTCGTGATTACCTGACCAATCAAAATCAGCAGATGCAATAGATACTGATCCACCAAGTGAAACTGGATTACCATCAATTGTAATTGAACTATTAACAAGTTTATTATTTGCAATAGAACCGGCAAGCATTGTATTTGTAACTGTGCCAGTATCTCCGGTAGTAACAAGTGTACCATCAACATCAGGAAGATTAATTATTCTATTTGCTGTAGGATTGGCAACATCTAACTTTGTTACAAACCCATCACCGCCGGTCCCTTCAAATTCAATAACTTCACCAGTATCTAAGTAGACGTTACCGGCAATAAGATTTGCTCTAATAATTTCTGCTGAAAAGTCACCATTACCATCTCGGTAAACTACAGTGTTTGGAGTATTATTTGTATCAGATGCAAGTGTTAATGAAGGATTGCCGGCAACGCCGTCTCCATTTGTAATAGAGAGTCCATTACCAGATACTTGTATTGTTCTAGCTACAGAAGCTTCATCACCATTTGTACTTACAGCTAAACCAGCAGAAGAAGGAAAATCTAATTTCTCATGTACTTCTGTATCGATATTATAAAAGTTATTATCGATCTCAAGGTTTGTTAATGGCGTGCCTTTTGGCGCAACTCCAGTTTCTACCTGAGGTTTTATTCTATACGTTAAACTTGCCATCTGTTATCCGTTCCATTTGTTGTTCTAATTTATTTATTTTATCTATTAAAGCATCAATAGATTTTTCACGATCTTTTAAAGCACGTCGAATAGATCTATGCTTTCTTAATTTGCTTTTATCAGTTTCTTGTACTACACCGGTTTTAGTGTCTTTTACAAGAGTTTCATTTTCAACTTTAACTTTCATTAACTATCCAATGCAATAATTCTTAAGTCTCTTAACTTAGGAGAGAACTGTGACTGTGATGATAACATTACAATCTTAATTTGGAATGTATTAAATCTTGTAGAGATAGGATCATCATTAGGTACACCATATTGATCAAATGCACCCGTTGGGAAATACCTATGCTCTTTAAAGTCAAAGTTATTTGTTGATGATGGTACTACACCTTCTAATTCCATTTCTACCCAATTTTCATCAGTAATTGGTGTTACTGAACCTGATGGTAATGTTCTATAATATACTCTAACATCAGTTGCAGGTGGACGGTTAATATCAACAGTAACATTAATATTAGAAGCATCAAATCCATCAGAAAGGTTAATTGGTTTGGTTAAGTATTTAGCTAATGCATTACCACCTTGGTTTGTACCAGCTTCATTAGTAGTATCATTATTAATTGTATTTTCTGTAACTACAACTGCTAATGATTGAGTATCAATTAATGGTGATACTGCAGTACTTGTTGTTGTTAATTCAGCTTTTAATCTTAATGTTGGGGTTGCACCAGCATTTGCTGCAGCATCTAATTGTAATAATCTTGTATATTCAATGTCTTGATTAATATTAATTAATCCCCAATCTGTATCATGTGTACCATTAGCATAAGCTTTAGCATACCATACAACATTTGTTCCTGTCGGAGTAATTGCTGAAGCATTAGCAAATAATGCATGATAATCTTTAACTGCAGCAGGATCTTGTATTTCAAACTCAGCAGAACCAGATGCTACAAACTCTGCTCTATAGATAACAAATTTAAGATCTTTATTCTGATCTGCTTCCCATGTAGAAGCATTTTGTGATTTAAATAGTGATCCTGCATATGGCTGTTTATCAACGCGTGTTGTACTACCTAATATAGTTTGGCCCATTTCAGCAATATATACTTCATATTCTTGTGTATTAGTAATCAATGTAATTGCATATTCACCTGGTGTTAAGTGAATTGATGGGAATTCAAATTTAGTAGCAAGTAAACCATTAGCAGAAGTTACTACATCTTGTGGTTTCTTAACAGATACTGCAAATGGTATTGTTGTAGATTGAGCTTCAGGATAACCATTTACTGTTCTACGTATTTCCATTGTAATTGGAACTGTATTAGATTTAGATCTAAAATATACGTCAACAGAAGAAATATGCATACCTTCTGGGAAAGCATTTGCATCAATTAAGAATGATTGAGCAACAGGATCAGCCCAGAATCTTGTACCTCTTCTTCTAATTACTCTTTGATTTTGTATTGCGCGTGTTGTTAAGATTGTTTCTTGTTTATCTTGTAATAAACCAGTTGCTGTATATTTAGCTTCACCAATAGAATCTTGTGCTTCAACATCATTTGAATTATTATTAATTAATCTAAATGTTCTTTCGCCAGTTCTAAATGTTTCTGCCGGAATATTAAATAATACACCAATATTACCATATTCATCCGGTATAATTGGATCACCTGCACTATATGTAGTCACTGCTGTAACTACAGCATAACCACCATTAGCACCAACAATATATTCACCAACATTAATTGTTACTGTATCATTAAATACTGTTAATAAACGTTTAGTTGCATCCGCAGTTGTTGGATCTGAATAGATTGCTGTTTCAGCAGTACCAGTTTCTGTTGCAGGGTTTGTATGATCAGTTCTAATAGATAGTGCTTCATAGATACCTTTTGTATCATCAAATAACGCACCATTATGATTTTGTACTTCAATGACAGTTAATGGTGTTAAGTTTGCATCAATTGATGTATTTTCCATATAACCATATAAACGTGATAATGGTTTAAATGAATTTGCAATTGCAAGAACTTGATTATTTCTTATGAATGGTATAAATTGTACATCAACAACATTAGAACCAAGGTTTGTTGTTTGTGATGATAATACATTTTGTTGTACTGATGTTGTAGTACTTGTAACGCTTACTGCATTACCAGCACCAGTAAAGTTATTAATAACAAGATCAGCTGCATCAGGTACTCGTACATCAACAATTCGATTAACCGCTGGAAGGTGATCTGTATCAACCCATTGATCAAATGATGGCTCTAAATTAATAAACCCAGCAAATCGAATAACATTAAATGGGTTAACATTAATAAAAGTTGTTGCTAAGTTTTGTGTAATTGCAGCAACTTCAGTATGTGTTAATCCTACTAAATCACCATTTTTCTCTGTGTTTGCTAATGTTCCTGTATTAAAGCCATGGAATTCTACAGTAAATGGTGCACGTAATTCTTGGTTTAATGGATCAATTGCTGCATTAAAGTCTGCAGCTGCAGGTTGTGCAATAGAATTATTATTGTAGTTTAATGCAGCAAAGTTCCAGGTATTTGAACCATTGAACCATGCATTCCACCAACCCCATCTTCTTTGTGACCATGCTGCTCCACCGACTGCAAATATATCTGCAGAAGTAAATGGATCAACCGCAAAGCCATTTTTAAATTTTTCTAGGTTTGATGCATCAGGGATTGCTGTATCTTTTGCTTGTTTTTCTAATAAAGATAACTGTGTATAATATTCTAAGTTGTTAATTCGTTTTTCTAATTTACCGATATCCTTCATTGTATAGCGTTGATTATCAATATATTTGATTTGAACATCAGAAATGTTTGCAGTATAAGGTGGGATTAATATACAATATAAGCTCATACCATTTGATAAATCAGTTGGTACTTTAGGATATACTGCAGGCACACCTTGCTTAATTACAAATTCTCTATTTGTAGTAGCAATAACTTTATCGATACGACCTAAATAGTATTGGTAATCTGTATCAAACGTTCCATCTGGATCAGGTATTAAACCACCTTCAAATCCAGTTCCGCCGTCAATACGTCTAGGTCTGAAGTCAACAGCATCTCTTAATTCAATTTGTTGACCAGATGCTGGATCAGTAAATACAGGAATATCTTCATAGTCAATTGAATATGAATCAACTGTTAAGAAGCCATTACCTGAATGTGTAAAGTTTCTATAAACAACTACTAAGTAATCATCATTATTTGGAGCTGTTCCAGATAATGTAATACCACCATGATCATAGTATTCTGCTCGTTGACCATCATCAAAGATATAATTTGATGTTACATCTGTATTTGATATTGATCCCCATGTAACAACACCGGTAGTTGGATTAACAGTTGCAGCTGAAGGATTAGTTGTACCTGTGTTATAGATTGTTACATCATAAACGTCTGAAACATCTAATGATTCAGTAACACCTTGAGTTGCGTTTAATCCACCTGCGCCATTACCAAGTATTTTAATTGTATAATTAGATAGTGCTTTTGTTCTTTCGGATACATTATTTTCATTAACATTAGCAATTAATATTGCATCGCCTGATAATGTATTATTAGCACCACTATAATCAAGTGTTAATTGTTGTGTAGATCCAGCATTATTTGGACCAACAGTTATAACACCATTATTTGCATTTCTAAAATCTAATGGGGTTCCATTAGTCGGGTGGAATACAATATAGTTTCCTTCTTTAATTGAATCTGCTAATGTACCAGAACCAATCCATCTTTCATTTGCTGAAGTAGTTGCAATGTTAGCAACACCTGAGTTAAATGTTACTGTAAACGTTCTCTGTGTTGCGTAGTCAGATACTGATAAACCAGTAGAACTTCTAACAGTTTTAATATAGTCATTAGGGAATTTAAATACTAGACCTGGAGAATCTGAACCTGAAATAAATGTATCACCAGTACCACCAATTTTACTTAATGCATCAATATTTGCTGACCATACAGAATTACCAACACTTGTAACTGCACTAAATACTTCGCCTGGATTCATTTGAATATCAAATAAGTATAGCTTCCATACCGCAGAATTTTGACCATGAGTGCCTGATACCCATTTTACATATCTTAATTTAGCTGTACCAACAGCTACGCCAGTTATATATAAATTAAATGATGAATAATTATTTGGTACAACGTTTGTAATCGGAGCACTATCAGCAGGATCACCAAGAAGAGTGTCTACATAGATATAATTACCATACGATGTAGATACATCTAAACTTTCTGCTTGATCAAACTCTCTAGCACGATCTAATTCTAAGAATTCTTGGTTAATAGTTTCAAATTCATAACCTTTAACATAGGCTTTACCTGGATCTAATGCAACCGTAAATTTATCTGCATTAGGAACTACAGCTTGATGATCTAAAACTTGAATTGGGAATCTTTTAACTGTATAATCACCTGATTCATCAAATGTTCTTCTTGCTAATTCGTTGCCAATTTCTGAATAAACTGTTTTTGATTTATTAACAACAAGTTCACCATCAACAACTCTTGCAATTTCAATAAAATTATCTTGTACTACATTTAGATTTTTTGATGTAAGTACTAAATTAACTTTATATCGATCTGCGCCCGGAGCAGCAAAGTTTGGAGATCCTTGTGCTCTATCAAGTAATGATTCATCGCCATCACTATCAACAACAGATTCAACAACAGAAAATCCAATATTTTTAGATGATGTATTTGTATATTTGTCAACTGCTACAGTCTGTGCTTCAGAAAATACAAACTTACCGTCAACAAAGAAAATACCTTCATCAACTGAAAAGAGCATTGCATCATTGATTGGTGATGTTAATTGAATATTTGCTGAATAAGTACCATCAGCAGTTTGAACTGTTTCACCTGCTTGGAATCCATTACCAGAAGTTGGCTTAACAATAAAAGTTATTGGGTCTGATTCGGTTAAACCTATGGCTTGTTTAACAATAGCTTCAGCACCTGATGTTTGTCCAATAATTGTTTTATTAGCAAAATTTGTAGAATTAACTGATTGTCCACCAAAGTTTGTATCAACCTTAATAGATTTTAGATCATTTTGAAAAGTTCTTCCGCCGCCTAAAACAATAGAACCATTTACAAATACATGCTTACCAAATTTATTAATTTGGTCTTGTAATTGTGTTTGTAATTGAGTAAGTTCTCTTGCTTGAACAGCGTAACCTGGTCTAAATAAGATTCTATGAAATTTTTTGGTTTCATTAAAATCGTCATAGTAAGGATTTGTATTAAAATTAATTGCCATAGTTAAACTCTTTTATTTGTTAATATTATTTATATTAAATTTCTACGATTGTTCTAACAGTTATAATTTGATCTGATGTTGGTGCATATGATTCCCTAACACTGAAGAATAAGAAGTCACCAGAAAACTGATCAATTGTTCTTTCTGTTACAGATTGAACGGTAATATTAGAAACTGGAACTGTAGGTTGAGATACTCGCCCTGCATTTGTTGGATCTGTTGTTAATACATCACCAACTTCGATTGTAAAGTTATTAAATACTGATAATAAGATTTGTGTATCAGTAAATTCAACAATACGGTATTTTTTATATTCATCTTTTGTTAATAACATATCATATTCAAGGAATGCAGGATTAAATACACCCGTAATTAATACACAGCCTGATCCAACATCTTCTGTAAACCTTCGGTTTGATCCAAACTGTTTAAAGTTACGAACTAATCCAACTTTACGGTAATCGTTTGTAATTTCTAAGCCTTGGTTTTTGTCTCGTGATATTGATGTATAGAAAACGATCGCGTTTGCGTTGAGTTCATCAATTGCATTTGAACCATGTCCACCTAAAGGAGTCATAATTGCTCGTGCAACTGCACCACTAGCACCAGTATTACCGGTAATTTCAATTTCTGTCCATGTATATCCACGGCCAGGATTAGTCATTTCAATATGTGTTACCGCACCATTGTTTACTGTTGCCACTGCTTGAGCACCTTCTCCATCTCCGAGAATATTTATTGTAGCAGCAGAATAACCTGTACCGCCAGCAACTATTTTCATTGTGTAAATAGCACCTGGAACAGCAAGTAATTCTACATTTGATTGTAATGTTTCAACGTTACCTTCTGTAAAATCTGCAACAAGAACTGCGCCTGATCCATTTCCAGAAGAATCTACAACTTCAATATTAGCATTTGTATATCCAAATCCACCATTTAAAATAGTATATCCTACAATTTCACCACCAGTACCAAGTGTTGCAACGCCGGTTGCGCCAGCTGTTAATGATAGAGTATGATCTTCATCTAGACCTGTTATTATTGCTATAGCAGTGCCAGCTTCAGCATTAATTAAAGAAGTAGCAAGTTTAAATGTATTGTCATCAACACGAATAACATAATATGTATCATTATTTGTTAAACCTCCAACATCTGTACCACCACCATTGCTATAAACAACTTCATCGCCAGTAACTAATAAATGATTATCATAAGTAATTTGATTTGATGATATATCATTTAAAGCATTAAATGTTTTTGTTGGAGGTTCAATTGTTACTGCAGGTGCTGCAGTATATCCACTTCCAGGATTTGTTAAATTAATTAATGATACTCTTCCATTTAATATAGAAACAGTTCCTTCAGCTTGTACACCCGAAGTAGGAGCAGCAATAGTAATTAATGGAACTTCTGTATATTTAGGAACAGGGTTTGAAACAATAACTCTAAATACTGAATCGATACCTGGAGAAATAATCAAATCAATTAATGCATTTGTTTTTTCTGTAACCGGTAATAGAACGGCATCTTTGGCATAATATGTTAGTTCTGCTGTACCATTAACTTGTGTTCCTGATGTATGAGTAGGAGCAGTTGTACCACATGTACCTGCTACAGTAACATTATAATAGATACCATTATAATAAATTTTTTCATTTAAATTAACTGATAATGCAATAGACCAATCATTATCTTTAGTTATAGGAAAATCTGCGATTGCGGTTGGTTGATCTTCATAACCAAAACCTGCATCATCAAGTGTTATTGAAGTAATTACATCACCAGTTAATCCAGCAGATGCCTTAGCTCTTTGACCTGCAAATTTTAATTGAGCAGCACCATTTGTAACAGTACCTGATGTATGTGTAGGACCTGTAGCTCCAACTTTTGTTCCTGACACAACATAATAATAATTTTCATCGAGTGTTGCTGGATCAATATGTTTAATATATGATCCAACTGCTACATCTGCATTAGATGAAAATGTAAAATATTCTGTGAATGGTTCTGATAATGTAACAGTTGGTATTGATGTAAATCCATCACCACCATTAGTAATTTGAATTTCTTGTATTGCGTATGGGTTATCTTCTAAATATCCATCACCAGTAATTACAGCAGTTGTTGTTGCTGGGTTATATCCTTCACCACCATCTTCAATAGAAATATTTTCTATTACTCCAGAGCTATAAAACTGAGCTTTTAAAGCATTAGATACTGGCATATATTGTGATGATAGGAATCTATTCCTTAATGAAACAGGAATTGTATACATAAATTTCCATTTGTACCCGTCACCAGTTTCAAATACATCAGGTGTTGTACCTGTTGGCATTACAGTAGATGGTTGATTACCATTATTCCAGATACATTTATATACGTTATACTGAGTTGTAAGGACATAAAAGTTTGAATCTTCTAGGCGTGTAGCCCCGGAGTAAGCAGGGCCGTATCCAAAACCAGTTGTTGTATCATATGCATCATCATAGTCATCATACACTTCACCTGACATCCAATCAATACGTCTAACAACATATGATACATCAGATGGTTTAACAAGTTTAGCAGTTAAGATATCACGACGAACGTGAAGGTCATACCTAAAATTATCTGATGGCGCACCAGGAGCATCAGTTGTTGGGTTAGCAGGAATAAATGGTGACAAGAAATCTTGCCATGAGTTTTCCTTACCAAACCAATGATAGTAACGTGCTGTTCTAGACGTTACTTCCTGGTAGATAGCATCAGCAATTGTTTTCTTAAACTTTGCTTTAAATATTGAGTATGATGAAGCCATTTAATTATCCTACAGTAATCACCCAAGAAATTGCTACAGTTTCTGTAGATGATTTATTAATAACAGGGAATGTTGTTCTACATAGCATAGTACCGGCAGTTAACTTATGACCAGTACCACTTGTACCTGTAATATTTATCTGTGTTCCAGCGTTTGCGTTTGATTCTGAAGTTGCAAGTTGGACTGTATTTGAATCAACAACAATAACATAATATGTACCGCCATCAAGCAATCCAGTAATAGCAACGTTACCACCATCGGTATATGTTACTTTATCTCCTGTTGAAAAGCCATGACTAGTAAGATTAATAATAGTATCACTTCCATCTTGAACATCTTGATCGCCATCAAATGTTTTAACGGCTGATGCTGCAGCGTTAAAGATACCGGCTTCAACTAAAGCACCTGTACCTACGCCAGCTCCGAATGATGCATTAAACGTTGCAGATACACCGGAAGGTGTAGCACTAGATACTGCAACACGGGCTAATTCATTTTGTAGTGCTGTTTGTGCCACGGCAGCAGTAGATGTATCATCACCAACAGCCATATGACTCATAAAATCAAAGTCATTATTGCATAAACGCTGTGCAATAAATTCTTTTCCTGACGTTACGACGAGGTTAGGAACTTCTTTTTCATAGTTCACTTTACCTTCTTTATCGTATTTTTTAATTGACAAACGCCCTGTCAATTTAATACTATCTTTTAACATGTTTACTCCTAAGTTACCGTTGTTGTTGGATCTGAATCAGAAACGGTTATATCTGATTCTAACATATTTCTTCCATCACCATAGAATGTTAACATTCCTGGTGGGTTATAATCTTCTTCAGGTATTACATAGAATTCAGAATCATAAGGTTCAACTTTAATTAGACCACCAAGGTCTGAAGCATATACATAATCTGTTGGTATAGTAGTATTTATTAAAGTAAATGTAGCTTTAGATACCCATTTTGCTAATTCAATACTACCTTCAATGCCTGCAACAAAGTTATTTTGTATTTGATATTCACCAAATAATGCTGTTCCGGCCGGATGCAAATATGATTTAACAAGAGATTTATACTTATCTAAACTTTCATCAACTGTAACTAAATAAGAATACTTTTGATAGAATCGACTGTCTTGTATAAACATATCATCATCAAGGAATCCATCATTTGTAGAATAATAACCTTGATACTTTGCAACTGCACCTATATCAAATTTAATAAGTGCAAAGTTTGTTTGTTCTGATTCGCCAATACCTGTTTCTTCAAAGAATTGTTGAATCAACGTTCCAACATAGTTTGGTTCAGCATAAGGTATAGCAACATAATTTGGGTTTAGTGCATATCCATATTCTTGATATTTTTCAATAAAAGAATTATCAGGTAATGAATACTGTCTTGTAACACCTTTGTCTAAAGTAAACGTTGAACCTGTTGTACTAATAGATGCTTTAGATGTTAGTAGAAAAAATTCATTTTCATACCCAGCGCCAAATCGAATATTAACTACACCTGTTATACCACCGTTTGAATCTACACTAGTAACTTTTAATAATTGGGTAATTGTTTTACCACCAGATATAGTAGTACCTTCAATCAAATCACCAATCTTAAATCCTTCTCCAGGTCTAACAATTGTAGCTTTTGACGTAGTTGGGATAATTGTTCCGGATATCCCATTAAAATTAATTGTGTAATCAGTTTCAATTGTACCAAAAAAGTTTTTGTCTATGAATACTTCGTAGACGCTATCTTGAACATGCTTAACACGTGTAATAAAAACATTAATTGAAACATTGGTGCCACTAACTGTAATTCTATTTCCAGGTAAAGTATTTGCATCACCAGTTTGTATATCAATAAAAAGTGACATCTCTTGGTTCCAACGACCATCAGATGCTTTTAGTACAGAATCCCATGGATATGAAATGTCTGCTATTTTATTATATAATATTTTAAATAAAAACTTATAAGAAGATTCAGTACCTTTTGATTTAAATAAAGGTTTAATCTTTCTTAATAATAATCTTCTATCTAAATATGGATAATCAGTACCACTAAGTATATCTAATTCACGCCTAAAAAATTCAACATATTCATCAAGAGTAGTATCAATATCTCTTAATTTAAGTAGATCTCTTCGTTCATGCTGATCTAACCATTCATAGTATCCCTTTAAGAATTCTACAAATATCGGATAATCTGATCTAACAAACTCCGGTACCTGTTTAGATACTATTGTTTTTAATTTAATATCACTCATTTATTAATTTCTACTTGATGTAAATACGTAATTAGAATTACCGGCTTGATCTCCTTGTGCTACTTTATCAGCAATTACATTTACATATATGTTATTGTCAGGTATTAATACTAATTGATTTCTTATTGAAGCAACATCATTAGATTGTGGTTTAATAATAAATTCAAATGCAGGGCTTTCGGCAGTATTAATACCAGTAATTTCTATTTCATTCATTTTAATATAACCTGCATCATAGTCAATTTCACCGAAATTACGAATATAGGTTTTAATATCATTTTCAATATAATATAATCTTAAATATCCGGTTTTATCATCAGAATTTGGAAAGTCTTCGATATACATCATTTGATCATAACCTGCAATCATAAATCCATGTGTTGAAATAGATTGCTCAGGAACGCCTGAATGATAGATTGGGTTACCCAAATTAATTTCATATGTTGTATTACTATTATATCGAACTTCTACTTCTCGATGTAATTTAATTGTTGTAATATTACTTAGTATTGAATCTTCGGTATCATCAATATTTCTAGATAGATTAGAATATTTAAATATTCCGGTAAATGATTCTAAATGATCATCGTTATAATCTTGTATTGTTTGTATGACAAGATCTTTAATATCACTTAATGCGCGTGTTGTAAGATTAGGATTATAATAAACTGTTGTTGTAACTTCAAGATTAATATATTCTGGGTCAACAATTTCTGGTGTAATAGATACAACGTTTTTATTCTTTAATATTTCTGTAATGATTAGATCTTTTTGCGCTGCTGTTAAAGAGTTTGTAGTTTCAGGTTTAATTGATAAAAATACTTTACCATATTGAGCAGGTATGTTATCCTCGCCACCCCATACATTAATTGTTTGAGCATCAGGATATGATCTATAAATTGTTGCTTTATAATCTTCAGTTGTAACAGCTCTATTTTGTGCAGTATAGTATCTTGGTGCATTGTATCTTATTGATTCAATGTCTTCTACATCTGTACCACCGGTTGCTGCAAGTGTTGTAGTTACCGCAACATTTCCGCCAAGTAATGTAGCACCTTGATATGAAAATACTCGAGCACCATTGGCGGCATCTTTATTTGTTGTCATATATGAAATCGTAACAACATTACCATTAGCAAGGGCTTTACCAACAACATCATTACCAAACTCTAATTCATAAAGTTGTCCTTCAATCTCTTTAACAAAGAATACTTTAGATGCACTGTCTAAATCAAGTAATTCATCTTGTTGTACAAATGTTTCAAATGTACCACTTTGAGCATTTTCTTGTACTCTAACTGTAACTGTACTTAAATCAACATTTTCATTTGGTATTATATAACGTGTTCCATCTGATACAGTATATTTAAATTGTAATGGCGTACCTTCTTTAATATTAACACCAGCAAATGTATATGTTGAACCATTTAATACTGCAACAGCAGCTTCAGTATTATAAAAGTCATATGATGAACCATCAACAGATGCTCTAAATGGTGAATTTGCAGGAATTGTTAAAGATGCTGGCGTTGATGTAGTATTTGAAACAACAATATTTACTGTTGCAATAGGACCTGTTGCTGAGTGAGGTATGTACCCGATTTCTTTAGCTCTTGAAACGACGCTTGATCGCTTGCTAGCAGAATCTAAAAAAGATTCATTAACTGCTAAGTTAGTATATAGAGCGTTGTAATGGGTATTGTATGCAAGTACGTCTAATAATACAGAAAGGCTGGAACCTTCAAAGTCATAATCTCTAAATGTATCTTGACCTTGTAAATACTGTTTAATATTTGACTTAATTGCATCAAAATCTAACTCAGTTGTTTGTATTTTCCTATTTGTTGTGTGTGCCATTATCTTGTTCTCGTTAGGATTAAGTTGACCTGTATCGGTCTAGTAGTATTTATTATTCTAAAATAAATTGTAACATCAACTCTGTGATCGTCCGGAAGCATAACAATTTTAACATCTAATAATTCTACTCGTGGTTCAAAACTTGTAATTGTGTCCGTAATTGCTCGTTTAAGCATTATATTAAGCATAGGAGTAGCAGGTTCAAATAATAAACCTCTAATCTGTGAACCTATTTCTGAATGAAATGGTCTTTCATAGTTTTGAGTTAAAACAAGGTTACGAACTGAAGCTTTAATTGCTTCTTCGTCATACTTCATAGCCACATCATATGTTGATGGATGCTTTGTAAAGTTAAAATCGAAATCTGAAAATGTTCTTGTGTTCCTTGCCATACTATTATTTATAACCCTTTTAACCGAAAAATACGCTTGGTGAACCTTGTGCTACAATAGATCCACACGCAACTTGATCGCCAATTCTAGCTGCAGGTATACCATTAACAAATACTGTATCTGATCCTTTTGCTAATATAGAATCATGACAAGCAGGACCACAACAATGTGTTACCCAGTGATCACCTTCTCGATGTATACCAATACCATTCACAAATACATTAGTACTTGCTTCATCATTGACCCTAGGTGGATAACACCCATGACCTGAACATATATCTCCTAATCGTGTAACTGCTGGCATTAAATTGTTCTCGTTTGTGTTGTATTAGCTATATAATTATACGTTGTTGATACACCATCAACCGTAACTATAATTTGCCCATTTCCACTTCTACCACCTTGTGTTGTAGAAGATGATACGTATGTTACTCCGGCGGGCATACTTGAAGTCCTTCTATAATTAGAACCTCCACCGCCGCCTGCTCCTGAAGCATTTCTACCACCTGATCCTGCACCAAAGTATCCAGCGCCTCCACCTCCAGATCCTCCATCACCAAGATCTAAATAGCCATTTCCTCCAGTACCATATCCCCAACCGCCTGCAAATGTTCCGTAATTACCTGAAAATATACCATTACCACCATTTCTTCCAGAACCAGCATTACCTGTTCCTCGTGAACCTGAACCGCCTCCGCCCACGCCGCTTTGTGTACCTCCGCCACCACCATATGCAGCTCCAACGTGATTTAAGTTATTTCCACCAGTTTGTCCAGTATCAGCGCCGCCTGCACCACCATATGTTGATGCATTATTTAATCCATCTGCGCCAGCTCCTCCGCCACCACCGCCAATAGCAATTAAAGTGCTACCAATTAATAAAGCAGAAGCTCCTCCGCCACCACCGCCAGCTCTACCTTGATTATTTCCATTTGTTCCTGCTTGAGCAACATACATAGTTAGCACAGTACCAGGTGACATTGTTCCATTCCATACGACAGTACCGCCTTGGCCACCTGCATCGTTTCCTCCATTTGATCCACCACTAGCACCATATACAGTAATTGATACTGATTTAGTAGAAGCTTTACCATAAAAATTGCTATGTTTAATTTGTCCTGATGCAGGAACTCCAGCAGCAGCACTGTAAAATTCACTCATTGAATGAGGTGCAGCATCTCCAAATTCGTCAGCAATATTCTTTAAAGATATTTGACCTGAAGATTGTAAAGCCATTAAACAGTTCCAAATGCAGTCACATCACCGGTTACAGTTAAATTTCCTGAAGCATCTAGTTTCATTTTATTTGTACCACCTGTAGCAAAATATAGTACACCGCCTGATTCTGTAATTGTCCAATTATTTAATTTAACAGTTGATACTTGCAATGGTGCAGAACTATACGATGCATGCGTTGTATCAATAAATGCAGATGCATCTGGTTCTGGAGTATAGCTATCATAAAATTTCCAATATCCATCACTGGCATCTCTAAATAAACCTGTATGTTGATATGTACCATCATTATAATTACCAGCAATACCAAGATCTGGGTTTGCCACTGTTGATTCACTATTTAAATAAATCATATTATCTTCGACTGCTAAATCAGTTGTATTAATAATATTTTGAGTTCCATTAACAGTTAAATCGCCGGTAATAGTTAAATTTCCTGATAATGTTGCACTACCAGTTTTATCTAGTTTATTTGTATCTAAACTTGTAAAATTTTCATCTAAATCTGCAAGAGGTATTGAACCAGTTCTTGCGGCAAAAGTATTTGGTACACTCATGTTTCCCACCCTACAGTTTCATTATTGTCATTATTCCATGGCAAAATAGTATTAGAATTATTTTTCCATGTTATTGTTAATCCGGATGGATTAACGTATTGTAATAGTTTTAATTTATTATAATCCCAATCATTTTCTACATCAATTGTATATGTTTGGCTTGATGTAGTAGATGTTGCAGTATATGTATATGTTCTAACTAATGTTGTATCAGCTCTAAAATAATATACACCATATAATTCATTTCGGTTTATTTCTGCCCAATCATATACTTCTACAAAAGTATCTTGGTTTGTTCTATATTGTATTAATTCGTCAAATGCATCAAGAAATTGACCACTAATAGTATTGCTTGATATTGTAACACCGCTGTCTGGTGTTGAAGCAGTTATTGTAACTGGCTCAAATTCAGATGTTAATTCATTATAATAAGTAATATTATAATTAAATAACTCTCTTTCATTAATACTATCTAATAGTGTAGATAATGGTGACCAAGCCATTATGTAATCAACACAAACTGTCCATTACTTGAAACCCGTTTGTGATCCCTCATTGTAAATGCATTAAATCGATTAGCTGTATATTTAAATGATACATGAATCCATACAGTATTTTTACCAGAATATTCTAAAAGTATCTGATCATAAGGCACCATCTTAGCTAATTGACATGCTGCTTCATAGTGTTGTTCACGACTAAATCCTGGTATGACAATATCTGCTGCTTGACCTAGATAATGTTGTGATGTAGCACTTGATCCTCTTACATCGCCCGGTCTTCTAAAGCCAGATGTAATGACCATATTAGGATATAATTCAGCAAGTGGTTCTAATACGTTTTCACATAAGCCTTTTAGATTACATACTATTTCATTTTCTGTTAAACCTTGTTGAGGTTTAGGCATACGTGAACCATTCTTAGTTAATGCACTTAATGTAAAGTGTTTGCTTAAATATAAATCTGGTGTAAACTTTTTAAGGCCATTAATAATGGCACATGATTGTGGTAAAGCCGTAACACTATTTCTTGTAACCGCACACGTTTTTTGTGTAGTACCATAATTTTGTTGTTCTGGATCTAATGTACCTTCATTAATACGTTTAGCAATATATGCAGTAGGATCACCTTCTTCTGGCGTTTCATAGTGAGCAGCAGCTTCTACACCTCGCGTAATGACTTGTAATTCTTTAAATGTTGGCATCACTGGATCATATGCTAATGGTGTTGTTAATCCTGAAGATACCGCAACTCCACTATTAAAGTCTATACGTGTTGCATCACCTGCAATATTACCTGATGCAGTCATATCAATATTACCATCATGCGCTTCTAAATTAATTGATCCTGCTTTAACTTTATATGAACCAAGTACTGATGTTTCCATATTACCATGTACATGAGTTTTAACATTACCCATTACTTCAATATTTGTATCATTATTAACTTTAACATTCCAATTACCATCAAGAGTAATATTACCTGAACCTTTAACATATACATAATCATTGCGTTCTAATATTTCATAGTTATCGCCAATAATCTTTTCTACTTTAGTGCCATTTGCATCTATCTCAAAGAATGTACCTTTTGTATGATAGAGATGAATACGTTCTGAATGTTTTGTATCATCAAATTCAAATACATGACCAGATTCTGATTGATAAACATGGTTATATGGATATGTTGAATTGTATGGTATTGGTGATTGATCCCATGTTACATTAAATGCAGTTACTACACCTTTTGTTCTTGTTAATTCTTTCTTACGAACAATTGTTTTCTTGATGTCTTCGTGTCTTGCAAGTTTATTTGTATCTGGTTCAAATTTATAGAGAGGATACTTACCATTTGGATCTCTAAAACCCAGAACCATCTTAAGACCATTATCTAGTTGACCAGATGCTGTTGTATTAGAATCAACTGTAGGTATAGCTGCCTTGACTGGAATAAGATCACCGGTAGGCCCCGGGATGCCCTCAGCAATAAACTTATCTTTCTCTGCAAGGCGTTTTCTTAATTCACTTTGATCAATTTCACCATTAACTTTAGCTTGTTCAGCAAATCCTGTTGCTGCAGCAAGATAATCATTATTGTTAAGATCTGATACAATCGATGAACTATCTAGTGCTCCTGTTTTATTATATTCTAATGCAACAAGAGAATCAAACATTGATTGCGTTACATCTGATTTAACTTGGCTTTTAACTTTAGCTTGTGCTGCTTGAAGCTGAGGATTTGTTATTAATTCAGAGCCGGTTAGGTTTTTGACAGTTTCTGAAGAAGCAGAAAATGATGATGCTGTAGCTAGTCCAGTATTTTCTTCTGCAGCTGCGCCTGTATCATCAGAAATAATATCACCATTATTTGATGTTGTAATTTGTTGGTTAGATTTAGGAAGTCTTCCATCTTCCTTAAGAATCATTTCATCATTGTCTTGATCAATTGCACCATCTTCTTGTGGTATACCACCAATAGATCCAATAAGAATAGGCATTTGGTTATATTCATCTCTGAACATAACAATAACCCAAGATCCTTCAACAGGACCTAAAGGAGAATAACCAATTCCAGAAATACCGGCAGAAGTTGTTGGTTGCAATGGGTATGCCCATGGTAAATCTTCTGTTTTAAGTTCAGTCTTATCGTGTGTATGTAATCCAACAACACGTACTTGGCATCGACCTAATTTAAGAGGATCTTGTCTATTTTCGACGACACCGGTATAGATCTTCATCGAACACCTCCATTATTAAAGTCAACAATAAACGAATCTTTAATTATTTCCATATAGCACTCATGTTTTTCACGATTAATAACATGGTTAATTGAACTGATTATATAAGAACCAGAAAATATATTATCAATAATATCTTCTTCTAAATCTGTGCTTTTAATTGCATTAAATTTATTTAATTTAAGAGTTATACGATCACCTACTGTATAATCTGTTCTACCTGGGACTGTAATTTGTACTTTTGTAGATTCTGCTTGTTTTATTAATGATAATCGTTGTTGTATTGTACCTTGATTTGTGGCATCTTTATACCCATTAAATAAACCATAATGCCGGTTTGTATTAATATGAAGCATGCTTGGGCGAAGTATTGCTGAACTTGAAACAGCTGAATATTTATTTTGATGTTTATAATCATCAAAGTCTTGTCTCATATCATAATTACTTACTTTATATTTCTTTGTGACAAGATCATGAGATATTTTTTTAGAGGCATACATACCTAACTGCGAACGTTCAATATAATCATAAACAACAGGGATACTAATATCAATAATTCGTTTGTATTCTTGTTCAATATCACGATCAGATGAACCATCTTTATTAATTGTTCTCATAAATCCGTCTGACGTAAAATTTTGTCTTATTTGTTTATCATATAAATTATTTAATGATACAAAATTAAATCCAGTTCTATTCTCAAAGAAGATATAACTTGGTGAACCATTTGGCGATTGAGCAGTTTCAGATACATAATTAATATTTTTTATAGGCGACCAATAATTTGAAACAAACTTAGATCCATTTCGTGTTTCTTCAATATTTAAAGTTTTTGTACTCTCTAATCCGTGTGGTTTTGATGTGACAATATCTTGCACAATATCACTAATTTTACCTTCATATGCACGACTAACTTTTTTATTAATATCAACTAAACTTTCCCGAGATATAAAATGTAATTCATATGCCATATTACGATCACCGGTTTGTATACGATTTGAAACTTTATAGATTACAAACTGATCATCAATAATACTATCTTTATCTGTAAATGATGGTGTATGTATTTTAATGTTTACGTATTCTTCGCCAATAAGAGGAAATAGATTGATATAATCAAGAGTTTCTTTAAGTACAATAATACCTGAAATAAACGGTGAAAACATATCTTCATATATTTCAACACCAGTTACTTGGTTAGTGATGTCTTGGCCAAAGCCATTTAAAGATATTATTTCAATTTTATCAATACTGACATCGCCTGCAAAGCGTATCTTTTCATCTTGTTGTATAGCCATTATATACTGTCTTTAAAGTTTCTTAAAATTATGTTGAGTAGGTCTCTTGAAATAAGCTTGATCCTACGTTTTTTCTCATTCTCATTATCTTCAAACTGATAATTAGATACAGCAGTTGCTTGAGGATTTGTAGAATCAACAATATTACCGTTTGAATCTATGTAGTGATGTACATTATATTCATTACCTGTACCGTATTTTTGTGTAATATGCTGTTCTAATTCATATGTTGGTAATGGAAAGTCATTAATATAATCATAACGTTCATTGCATAACATAACAACCCAATGATATAGTGGTGAACCATATACTTTTTCAGCAATAATTTCTGGTGTTTCACCTTCACGTATATCGTATTCATCATACAGTGTAATGTTAGCAAGAATTTCTTTTCTTATTCTTACGTTCTGAGTAATGTCTTTAATTAAGACAAACTTATCTTTACCATTAATTTTAAAACTATAGTAAATGTTTGGGAATTCGTTAAAGTACATTATAGTCCTTTTTCAATTGTTTCTTTAGTAAGAGGTACAAGTTCTTTAAATGTTAAATCAATATTCATTTGTGTTGGTGTACCATCATCAAACGCTGTAAACTGACCTTGTGGTTCATAGTTAACTGCTAATTCAGTTAATACACATGATGTATGTTTATGAATGTTTGTATTTTCTTCTGTACCATGATAATAGATAATATCAAATTCAGAAGGATACACATATAAGAATGCATTTGTATCTTTATATTCTGGATGCATATGATACTTAAATTCGCGAATAATATTCTTTACATTCTCAGCTTCTTTTTTATCTCTTGGATAAAATTCAAATCTCATTTGGAATGTTCTAAATTCTACTTGTCTAAATAACTGTTCTCTTCTTGGGTTAGGAGCAATGCCACCAAGTTTTTGTGCAATATCTCCGCCTGGAGTTGATAATGCTATATTGGCAGCTGCACCTGTTGGTAATGCATTTTTAAATTGTTCAACATCAGGGGTTGATCCACCCATAATTGATTTAACTAATGACGAACTAGCGCCTAATGTTTCAATAATAGCACCTTCAACAGCCATATTTTTTTCATCATATGTTACAGCATAACGTGGAGCAACACCTAAATTTGGCATATGTAATGCAATAGCAGTCTTTAATCGTTTTGTTTTACCTTGAAATTGCGATGTTTGTGTTGCAACAGCACCTGCGCCAACTGCGCCAATTGCGGCACCAGCATAGCTAGATTGACCTAATGCACCTAAAGCAAAACCTGCGCCAATTTGTATACCAGCAACTTGAGTTCTACTTAAATCTAATCTTTGTGCTTGTCCTACAAGTGTACTATTTTCTCTAGGAGTAAAATCATCTACTGTTCCTACTTTTTGATCTCGTATTAGTTTACTATCAGCGGCAACATTAATATAAAATACAACATAATTTTTTCCGTATTCAGCACGATTAGATAATAAATCATCAGGGTATTGCATATTTTTAATATTGTATTTTTTATCATCAAATGTATCAGATGATGTTGGTGCATTAATTGAACCACCGGTTGAGGCATCATTTGGATCCCATCCACCAGTACCTGGGCCATTATCTGCCCAACCGCCTGCATTCCAATTTGGTGCTATTTGTGCCATTATAATTCCTAAAAAGTCTTTATATTATTTATAATAAATATACGATATATGTATCACAAAAGAAAGTATAAACCAATTTACCCAGAAAAGTATGAGGGTGATCCAACTAGTATTATTATGAGAAGTAGTTGGGAAACTCGTTTCGCCTTATGGTGTGATCGTAATCCCGCAATTGTTAAATGGTCATCAGAAGAAACAGTAATACCATATCGATGCCATACAGATAATAGATTACATCGTTATTTTGTAGATTTTAGGATTAAATTAAAACAAACAGATGGTACAATTAAGACTTATATCGTAGAAATCAAACCACACGCACAAACTAAACCTCCTGAGTATCCTGGTAAGAAAACAAGAAGATTTATTACAGAATCTATGACATTTATTAAAAATCAATCAAAATGGAAAGCTGCAGAGGAATGGTGTAAAGATAGAGGCTATGAATTTAAAATAATAACCGAGAAAGAACTCGGTATATAGGCATATAAATAATATTATGGCATCTTTAAGAGACATTTTCGATAAAAATCAATATGATTTAGGTCAAGCCGCAAAGAAATCAAAGAATTGGTTTCAACAGCAAGCTAGATTATTAGGCCGTCAACAAGTAACTCCTCAACGAGCAATGAGAGGAGGAGAATTGACATCTAGACCTATGCCTGGTAAGTTATATATGTTTCTATATGATCCAAAACATAAAGAAACTTTACCATATTATGATATGTTTCCTTTAGTTTTTCCTTTTTCAAAGGATTCTACAGGATTTACAGGTTTAAATATGCATTATTTACCATATCAAATGCGTATAATGCTATTACAAAGATTAATGGATTTTGCAAGTAATAAAAGTATGGATGAAACAACAAGATTAAAGTATTCTTGGAGTCTTATTGACGGAGTTTCACGATATAAACTAGCACACCCTTGTGTTAAAAAATATCTTGCTGGTCATGTAAAAACACAACTAAAATTAATTCCTGCAAATGATTGGGCAACAGCAATGTTATTACCTGTTGAACAGTTTGTTGGATCAAACAAACAAAAAGTCTGGCAAGACTCATTAAGAGGTTAATATGGCAAAGTTAAATGACTTTATA